>Ga0214925_100438_pt1 | contig 20083 bp, 17 predicted proteins | sample Stichaenrichment_FD_168299 | JGI IMG/M metagenome (GOLD analysis project Ga0214925, IMG submission 168299) | Xylose enriched microbial communities from anaerobic bioreactor in Madison, Wisconsin, United States - 63SRT | ecosystem: Engineered > Bioreactor > Anaerobic > Unclassified | place: USA... | reverse complement strand
TGTCAGCGACAGCGAGGTGCAGGAGGCATACGATTCACTCAACCGGAGACCACGCAAGCGTCTCAAGTGGAAGTGCCCCTGGGAGGTCTACCACCACCAGTCGTTGCACTTGCTCTGAGGATTCGCCTTCAAGCTTTCTTTCAGAACTGCATTTCCTATCTCTTGCGTGTGTAATGGCCCCTCCCTCAGACAGACAAAGGAGCGTGCACCATGGCTGAGAACAAGCACGTGCCGGAAGACAGAGCGCCGAAGCCCCTCGATGTCCTGGCACCTGGTGAAGGGCTCGGAAAGACGGCTGCCACGACACAGCTGCCACGCACCGAGGCCGAAGAGGATGCAGAAGGCCTTGCTGCCTTTGCCGCCTTGGAGCGTGTCCGCGGGGAGAAGAAGCGCAAGAAGCGTATCCGTGCCCTCATCATCTGTGCTGTCATCGCGGCTGCTGCCGCAGCGTTCATCCTGCCGCAGCTCTTCGCCTCTCAGGGCACCGGCACGATCGAGCACGTGACGACCTTCGTCTACAAGGGCGACCTCATCTCCTCGGTCACGGTCTCGGGCTCTGCCCAGCCGGTCTCGAGCACCGTCGTGACGCCTGAAGCGGATGGCATCATCCAGGATGTGCGGGTCTCGGAAGGCGACACCGTCAATGCAGGAGATGTCCTCTTCACCCTCAAGAACGACAGCCTCGACCGCGCCGTGACGCAGGCCCAGCAGGAGGCAGCCTCCGCCCAGCGCGCGCTCGACGATGCGAATGCCACCTATGACCAGGCATACCGCACGTACAAGAAAGCGCTGAACACCTGGAACAGCGCCAAGACTGCAGAAGAGCAGACCATGATGCAGGACCCGGACGATGTCTGGTACTCGACGGTCGTGCCTGCTGCAAGCTCGGTCGATGCTGCAAAGACGACGCTGGCAAATGCCCAGCAGGCTGTGGCCGATGCCCAGGCAACGGCTGACAAGCGCACAGTCACCGCTCCCGTCTCCGGTTCCGTCATCGCCGTCAATGCCCAGAATGGTGCCTCCTGGGGTGCCGCCGCTGCATCCGGCAGCGCAACGGCAGGACCCCTCGTCCAGATAGCCGACCTTTCGCAGCTCCGCGTCACGACCTCGGTCGACGAGATGGATATCTCCTCGCTTGCTATCGGCCAGAGCGCCACGGTCACGTTCTCGGCGCTTCCTGATGTCACGCTCGAAGGCACGGTCGAGCGTGTCGCCACGGCCTCTGAGAGCTCGGAGAGCTATGGCTACGGCTACAGCAGCACAGCCACCTACAAGGTCTCCCTCATCATCCCCGCCCCCGATCCGCGCGTGAAGCCGGGCATGACAGCAGATGCGACCATCGTGACGCAGGATGTGCCCGACTCACTGATCGTGCCGATCGCAGCGCTGCACGAGGCAGAAGACGGCTCCTCCTATGTCTGGATACTCAAGGGCGACGATCCTGCCCAGGAAGGAAGCTGGGAGAAGCGCACGGTCGAGATCCTTGCGAAGAACGCCGATGAAGCTGCCATCACGAACGTGAAGGAAGGCGACGAGGTCGATATCTCCGGCTACGATGCAGCAGATTCCGATTCCTCCTCATCCCCTGCCTTGGACGAAGGTGCCACAGCAGGCTCGACGAAGGTCTCATCATGACCCCGATCATCGAGATGCAGGGCATACACCGCATCTACGACGAAGGGGGCATCCCGACCCATGCCCTGCGCGGCGTCTCGCTCACGGTGAAGCGTGGCGAGCTCCTGTCGATCATGGGACCCTCCGGCTCCGGCAAGTCGACCCTCATGTACATCATGGGCTGCCTCGATACGCCGACCTCGGGCTCATACAAGCTCGAAGGCCTCGATGTCTCGAAGCTCACAGACGACGAGCTTGCCCAGATCCGCTCTGAGCGCATCGGCTTCGTCTTCCAGTCCTTCAACCTGCTGCCGCGGGCGACGGTGCTCCGCAATGTGATGCTGCCGCTCCTCTATGGCCCGCTGCCTCCGAAGGAGCGGGAGCAGCGGGCCTGCTCAGCCCTTGCCGCCGTCGGCCTTCCTGCCGAGTACTATGACCACCGCTCGAACGAGCTCTCAGGCGGCCAGATGCAGCGTGTCGCAATCGCCCGTGCCCTCGTGAACGACCCGGCGCTCATACTTGCCGATGAGCCGACCGGAAATCTCGACTCTGCAACGAGCCGCCTTATCCTCGAGACCTTCCTGAAGCTCAGGGATGAAGGAAAGACCATCGTCCTTATCACCCACGATGCAGAGGTCGCCTCCTGGACAGACCGCTGCGTCCATATCAGGGACGGACATCTGCTCACCGACGAGGAGGAACGGGCCTGGGTGGCCCAGTCCGGGTCCCACGAAAGGGGGCGCACATGAGAGCAAGAGACTACTTCGAGGAGACCTGGGAGGCGCTCGATGCGAACCGCGGGCGCTCCCTCCTCACAATCCTCGGCATCGTCATCGGCATCGCTGCCGTCATAACGATGACAGGGCTCATCGGCGGCGTCCGCGAGTCCATCATGGGCGAGATGGGCGCAAACCGTGCCCGGATCATCACGATCGGTGTGGGATCGGGCATCAAGAGCACCGAAATCGACTCGCTCAAGCAGAGCGTGGACGGCTATGAAGCCATCAGCCTCACGAACAATGCCGGCGTCGACCTTTCGAACTCCTCGCAGAATGGCGGAAGCTCCGACTCCTATCTCCAGGTCCAGGGCGTCGAGGCCAGCTACTTCAAGATTATGGGCACGAAGCTCATTTCCGGCCGCTTCTTCACAGACATGGAGGACGAGGAAGCCGCGAACGTGGTCCTCGTCGACGAGGGTGCGGCAAAGAGGCTTACCGGCATGGACGCAGAGGGTGCCGTCGGCCAGAAGGTACGCCTCGTCAATGCGAACTTCACGATCATCGGCGTGTATGAATCTCAGGCAGGCATGAGCTCGATCCTCACGTCCTACATGCCGTTCAAGACCTGTCAGAGGCGTCTCGGATACACCAGCGTCCCGGCATTCACGGCAATAGGCCTCGCCCGCAAGGACAAGGATGTGATGGAGCTTGTCGCAGAGACCGATGCCTGGGTCCAGAAGCACTACCACCTCGAGAGCTCGGAAGACCATATGGGGCAATATGACGTATCAGCCATGCAGTCTGCGATCGATCAGGTCAACAGCGCGATGATGACATTCCAGCTGCTCATGACAGCAGTGGCCTCCATCTCGCTTGTCGTCGGCGGCATCGGCATCATGAACATGATGCTCACAAATGTGACCGAACGCATCCGCGAGATAGGACTCAGGAAGGCGCTGGGTGCCCGGAGCTCCGACATCACGAAGCAGTTCCTGCTCGAGTCCGTGATCTTGTGCATCACGGGCGGCATCTTCGGCATCGCCTTCGGCTATCTCGGCTCTCTTGCCGTGGCGCAGCTGGCAGGCTCTCTTCTGGCCTCTGCCGGCTTCGGCGGCATCACGCCGGTGCTCGACCTTGCCTCGATCGCCATTGCGACCGGCATCTCGATCCTGATCGGCATCATCTTCGGCTACTACCCCGCACGCCGGGCTGCCAAGCTCGACCCGATCGAAGCACTCCGCTACCAGTAAGCATCAGCTTCAGAGCTACAAAGAGCGCGCCGACACCCTCAGGATGCCGGCGCGCTTGCTCTCTATGGAGTCAGCTTCTAGGAGAGGGCATCTGCCTTCTCTTCTGCAACAAGCGTCTCGTTGAGTTCGAGCTGGCGCTCTGCCTCGGTGAGGTCCTTGTCGAAGAGGTGGCAGGCGCAGAAGTGGCCCGGCTCCACCTCGTGCATCTCGGGTGCACGCTCGGTGCAGACCTTCATGCAGCTCGTGCAGCGCGTATGGAAGACGCAGCCCTTCGGCGGATTCGTCGGGGATGGCACGTCGCCCTCGAGGATCTTCTTGTCCTGGATGCGCTCGTGGCGGATACGGGGAATGACATCGAGCAGGGCCTTCGTATAGGGATGGAGCGGATCGGCGTAGAGGTCCTTCTTGGAGGCGAGCTCCATCGTGTGGCCGAGGTACATGACCATCACGGTGTCGGATATGTGCTTCACGACCGACAGATCATGGCTGATGAAGATGTAGGAGAGCCCGAGCTTCTTCTGGAGCTCTATGAGCAGGTTGATGACCTTGGCCTGGACGGAGACGTCGAGAGCCGAGACCGGCTCGTCGCAGACGACGATCTCAGGCTCGAGGACGATGGCACGGGCAATGCCGATGCGCTGGCGCTGGCCGCCCGAGAACTCGTGCGGATAGCGGTACTTGAACTCGAGGTCGAGGCCGACGGCCTTCATGATTTCCTCGACGCGGGCATCGCGTTCTGCCTTCGTCTTGTAGGTACCTGCGATATCGATCGGCTCTGCGATGATGTCAGAGACGGTCATGCGCGGGTTCAGGGAGCTATAGGGATCCTGGAAGATGAGCTTCATCTTCTGGCGTGCCTTCGTGAGCGCCTCTCCCTTGAGCGCCGTGAAATCATCGCCGTCGAGGATGACCTTGCCCGACGTGGGCTCCGTGAGGCGCAGGATGCACTTGCCGGTCGTCGACTTGCCGCAGCCGGACTCGCCGACAATAGCAAACGTCTCGCCGCGGTGCAGCTCGAACGAGACATCCTCGAGGGCATGCACGACCTTGTCGGAGTGTCCGAACACGCCGGCCTTCACAGGATAGTGCTTCGTCAGATGCTCGACCTTGAGCACGACTTCATTGCTTTCTGCCTCGCTGCTCATGCTAGTCCTCCTTCCATGCATCGGTGTACTTCCAGCAGGCGACCTTGTGGTACTCATCGCCGTCGATTGCCTCGAGCTTCGGGCACTGCTTGCGGCAGATGTCCTTTGCAAACGGGCACCTCGGGTTGAAGGGGCACCCATCCGGCAGCGCATTCAGCATCGGGACATTGCCTGGGATTGCATAGAGCGTATCCACGTCGTTGTCGAGAGACGGAATCGAGTTGATGAGGCCGACGGAGTAGGGATGCTTCGGATCGGTGAAGAGCGTTCCTGCCATCGTGTACTCGACGAGGTGTCCGGCGTACATGACGATGACCCAGTCAGCCATCTCGGAGACAACGCCCATGTCGTGGGTGATGAGCATGACAGCTGTGCCGAGCTCCGTCTTCATGCGGTCGATGAGCTGGAGGATCTGTGCCTGGATCGTTACGTCCAAAGCTGTAGTCGGCTCGTCGCAGATCAGGAGCGACGGCTGGCAGGCAAGAGCCATAGCGATCATGATGCGCTGGCGCATGCCGCCCGAGAGCTCATGCGGATAGCTCTTGAAGACCTTCTCCGGGGCGGGGATGCCGACAAGCTTGATCATCTCGAGAGCGCGCTTGTCTGCCTCCTCCTTTGCCATTCCCGGATTGTGCACGAGGATGCCCTCGCGGATCTGCTTTCCTGCCGTCATGACCGGGTTCAGCGACGTCATGGGTTCCTGGAAGATCATGCCGATCTTGGAGCCACGGTACTGGCGCATCTCATCCTCGGAGAGCTTCGTAAGGTCGGTGCCCTCGAGCTTGATGGCGCCGCCCGTCACCTTTGCAGGCGGCTGGGGCAGAAGGCCCATGATCGAGAGCGCTGTCATCGACTTGCCGCAGCCGGACTCGCCGACGACAGCGAGCGTCTCGCCACGGCGCATGATGAAGGACAGATGCTGGATTGCGGGAAGGGCGCCATCTTCCGTGAAGAGCGTGACAGAGAGGTCGTCCACATCGAGCAGGACATCCTTCTTGTGGGCCTGCTTCTGCTGCCTCTCGAGCTCCTGCGCGTAGATGCGGTCCGCTTCCGATATGGCATGTACGGTATCAGTCATGATGCTCCTCCCCCTACGAACGCATCTTCGGGTCGAGCGCATCGCGGAGGGCGTCGCCGAAGAGGTTGAATGCCATGACCGTGATGATGATCGCGATGCCCGGGATAACGCTGTAGTAGGTATTGGACTGGATGTAGGGCTGGGAGGCCGAGATCATCTGGCCCCAGCTCGACATGGGCGGCTGGACGCCGAGGCCCAAGAACGAAAGCGATGCCTCGCTCATGATGGCAGAGGGGATGCCGAGCGTGGCTGTGACGATCAGGGTCGAGGCGCAGTTCGGGAGCAGATGGCGGGTGATGACACGCCAGCTCGAGCCGCCGGAAAGTATGCAGGACTGGATGTACTCAGAGCCCTTGAGGCGCATGACATCGCCGCGGATGAGTCGTGCTGTCGAGGTCCACATCAGAAGGCCGAGTGCGACATAGAGGTTGATGAGGCCAGGACCCATGACGTACATGACGACAATGGCGAAGAGGAGGAACGGAAAGCTCGAGAAGACCTGGATGATGAAGGAGATCACGGCATCCACAGCGCCTCCGAAGTATCCGGCACAGACGCCGGCAAAGAAGCCGATGAGCGTTGCGATGAGCTGGGAGACGACGCCGACGGAAAGCGAGACGCGGCAGCCATAGATGACACGGGACAGGATGTCGCGGCCATACTCGTCCGTACCGAAGAGATGCTCTGCCGAAGGTGCCTTGAGCATGTTCGAAAGCGTCTGGGCATCAGGATCGTAGGGTGCCAGCACCGGCGCCAGGATTGCGACGGCAATCAGGAAGATGATGATGCCGAGGCATACCATGCCGACACGGTTCTTCTTCATGATCTGCCAGGACACGGCCCAGTAGGTGGAAGCGCGCTTCGATCCGGCCTTGGCAGATCCTGCCTTGGCCGAAGCCTCGAGGTTGCCCCTTGCGATATCGTCTGCAATGCGCTCAGCATTCTGGGTGCGCTTGTCGTTCTTGTCGCTGTTCAAGAGTGCCATTATTCAGCAGCCTCCCCTCCGAGACGGATGCGCGGATCGACCACGGCATACAGGATGTCGACGATCAGATAGACGACCACGCATATGGCGGCAATGTACATGACGCCGCCCTGGATGAGCGGCAGGTCGCGCGCATTGATGGCATCGAGCAGGAGCTTGCCCATGCCCGGCAGCGCGAAGATGGACTCGATGAGGATCGATCCCGTGAAAATGTCGCCGAGCTGGGTGCCAGCAATCGTGATGATCGGGATCAGGGCATTGCGGAAGCCATGGCCGAGGATGACGGACCACTTCTTGAGGCCCTTTGCCTCTGCAGTCCTCATATAGTCCTGGTTCAGGACATCGAGCATCGAGGTGCGCGTGACACGGGCAATCGATGCTGCATAGCGCACGCCCAGAGCTATCGTCGGCAGGACGAAGGCCGCAGCCGACTTCGTGCCTGACAGCGGGAACCACTTGAGGTTCAGCGCAAAGACGATCTGGAGGATGATGGCCACCCAGAAGGCCGGCGCAGAGATGCCGAAGATGGCAAGTCCCATGAGGACACGGTCAAGCGCCTTGCCGTGGTTCACGGCAGCAAGCACGCCGAAGATGAGGCCCAGTGCAAGCGCGAACAGATACGCAAAGCCTGCAAGGCGCGCTGTCACGCCGAAAGCATTGCCCATGAGGACCGAGACTGCCTTCTTCTGCGTATATGAGGTGCCGAAGTTGCCCTGCAGCATGTTCGTGATCCAGCTGAGGTACTGCTCCCACACCGGACGGTCGAGGCCCATAGTGTGGCGGACCTGCTGGACCGTGTTCTCATCGGCCATATCGCCCATCATGATGCGGACGGGGTCGCCTGGCACGATGTTCAGGACGAAAAAGGTGATTGCAGAGATGCACAGGATGACACCGAGTGCCTGCAGGATCCTCTTCACGAGGTAGCCCTTCATCGTCGCTCCTTCCCACGTGTTCTGTGGCTCGCAGCACGGAAAGGAAGGACGGCTCCCTTGGCCCTCGTCCTTTCTTTCTGTCCTGCAGCCCTCTCCTAAAGTAACGGGAGGATGCCCCGGAGAGGCACCCTCCCAATCAGCATAGACAGTTCAAGTTTCTATCTCGTATACGGCGTGCAACCTTCAGAGACTTGATACCACCTACTCGACAGGGCTGTAGTCGTCCTTCGTCGTGTCGATGTCCACATCGAACATGTGGTAGATCAGGTTGCCGACCTTTGCGTTCAGGACGTAGTCCTTTGCAACGAGCTGGTTCTTCGGCCAGTAGAGCGGAAGCGTTGCATAGTCCTGGCGCGTGAGCAGGTCGTCTGCCTGCTTGTAGAGGTCTGCACGCTCGGAGGAATCCTGGGAGACGCGGGCGCGGCTCACGAGATCGTCGAACGTCGCGTTGTTGTAGAACGAGGACTTCTTCGCAGCGTTGGCGCTGTAGAAGTACGTGTACATGTGGTTGTCTGCATCGGCATAGAGCGGGAACCAGCCGAGTGCGGTGATCTGAAGAGAGCCTGCTGCCCAGTCGGAAGACCAGACGCCGTTGTCCTCGACCTGGACGTCCAGGTTCACGCCAATCTCCTGCCACATGGCCTGGATTGCCACGAGCTGGCGCTGGTTGACGCCGCTCCTGACCTTGGCCGTGAGGGAGAGGTTCGTAGCGCCTGCGTCGGAGAGAAGCTGCTTTGCCTTCTCGACGTCGTACTCGAAGGCAGGTGCAGAATCGTCGTGGCCCGGCGTCTGAGGAGCAAGCCAGCCCGTAGCGACCGTGCCAGCGCCGTTGACGACATTCTCGACGATCGAGTCGCGGTCGATGCCGAGGGACAGTGCCTGGCGAACACGGACGTCTGTGAGGCCCATGCCGTCGGAGAGGTTCAGGTTCACGAACTGGACACCGAGCGTCTCATACTGGTTGATGAGCGGAGCGACTTCGGGGTCATTCTGGTACTGCTGCAGGAGCTCTGCGGACAGGTCGCAGTAGTCGATGTCGCCGTTCTTGAAGGCCATGAGCTTCGTGTTGTTGTCGTCGTAGAAGACATACTTCAGCTCGTCGAGCGCCGGCTTCCCGTCATGGTAGTCATCGAAGCGCTCCATATCGACCTCGGTCGTATCGTCGTTCGAGACGATCTTGTACTTGCCTGTGCCGATGAAGTTCGTGCCGGTGCCCCAGGCATCGCCTGCTGCCTCGCATGCCTCATGCGGGAAGATCTGGGCATAGGAGATGCCAAGGTTGTTGATGAAGGTGACCATCGGCGACACGATGTGGAACGTGAAGTTGTAGTCATCCTCGCACGTGATGCCTTCGTCGAGGTTGTCGCGCTCGCCTGCGAGCATCTCCTTGGCGCCGACGATCATGTCGTACATATAGGTGGACTTGGCACCCGTGGACGGCGTCATCATGCGCTCGAACGTGTACTTGATGTCCTTTGAGGTGAGCTCGGAGCCATCATGGAACTTGATGCCCTGCTTGAGCTTGCAGTGGAGCGTCACGCCGTCGGACTCGAACGTCGGGACCTCCTCGAGCAGGCAGGTGACGAGCTCGTTGTCCTCGTTCCAGCGCAGCGGAGCCTCACAGACGGACTCGGAGATCGAGGACTCGGCGGAGTTCGTCGACTTCTGCATGTCCATGCCTTCCTTGGCATTGGACTGGCCGAAGCGCAGGATCTTCTTCTTGTCGCCGGAATCGGTCGTGGCCGCGCCGGAGCCGCCGCAGGCAGCAAGGCCCAGAGCAGCAGCGCCAGCACCTGCGAGGGCAGAGCCCTTCACGAAGCTGCGACGTGTCACATTCTTCATGTTTGTCCCCTTCTGTGTTCTCCCCTTCCGGGCACAAGGCCCGAAAGCCACACTGGAAGCAGACGCCTCCAGAGTTATGCAGGTAACAAAGTAACCCATTGCTTCCTGAAAGGAGCTGTTCGGGCAGGAGCTTAACGGGCAGTTTACATTTTCATGGAAACAGGACCTGAATCGTAGCCAGCAGTCCCGATTCGTTCACGCCCCGTAACGAGACAGAAAAAGCGGCAGGAAGCTACCTGGCTTCCTGCCGCTTGGGCAGCGCTATGGAGCTAGAAGCTACTCGGCGTCCTTTGCGGCCTCTGCCTCAGCAGGAGCCTCCTCGCCTTCCGGCTTGTCGAGCGGCTTGACCTCGACCTCGACGCCCAGCGTCTCGGCAGCGGCCTTCATGGACAGGGAGATGCGGCGACGATCGAGGTCGATCTCCATGACCTTCACCTGGACCTTGTCGCCGACCTTGCAGACCTGCGACGGAGCGTCGACGTGCTGCTTGGCCATCTCGGAGATGTGCACGAGACCCTCGATGCCATCGCCGAGGTCGACGAATGCGCCGAAGGTGACGAGCTTCGTGACAGTGCCCTCGACGATAGCGCCGACCGGGTACTTCTTGACGAGGGAGCGCCAAGGATCTTCCTGAGTCTGCTTGAGACCGAGGGAGATGCGCTCGCGATTGAGGTCGACGTCGAGCACCTGAACCTCGACTTCCTGGCCGACCTTGACAACCTCGGAAGGATGGTTGACATGGTTCCAGGAGAGCTCGGAGATGTGGATGAGTCCGTCGATGCCGCCGAGGTCGACGAATGCGCCGAAGTCGACAATCGAGGAGACGGTGCCCTTGAGACGCATGCCCGGCTTGAGCTTCGAGAGGATCTCGGAGCGCTCTGCCTTGCGTGCCTCTTCGAGGACGACGCGGCGGGAGAGGACGACGTTGTTGCGGTTGCGGTCCATCTCGATGACACGGGCCTCGATGCGGGTGCCGAGGTAGGCGTTGAGGTCCTTGACCCTGCGGAGGTCAACGAGGGAAGCAGGCAGGAAGCCACGGAGGCCGATGTCGAGAATGAGGCCGCCCTTGACAACCTCGATGACCTCGCCCTCGACGTTCTCGCCCTTGTTGAACTTCTCCTCGACGCGGTTCCAGGCGCGCTCGTACTCAGCACGACGCTTGGAGAGGATCAGACGGCCTTCCTTGTCCTCCTTCTGGAGAACGAGAGCCTCGATCGTGTCGCCGAGCTTCACGATGTCAGCAGGATTGACATCCTTGCGGATGGACAGCTCGCGGGCAGGAATGACGCCTTCGGACTTGTAGCCGATGTCAAGCAGAACCTCATCATGCTCAATCTTGACGACCTCACCGGTCACCAGGTCGCCCTCATCGAAATCGGTGACGGAGCCGTCGATGAGGTTGTTCATCTCCTCATCGGACACATCATCCAGGGAGAAGATGGACGAGTTCTGAATCTCACTCAAAGGTGGACCCCTTTCGGAAACGGGGCCCCGGTCGTCATGATTGCCGCTTGCCGTGCGGAGAGGCGCTTCGTTGCACCAGACACAGACCGCAGAAATTGCATGCTCTCGGGGGCCAACAGATACAGGTGCACAACGTTATTGTCATGCAGGATTAAGAGTATCTTCATTGGGGCAGGAATTGCAAGCTTAAAGGCCGAATCTCCCGAGATTTCCGCGAAGTGAACCATGCTTTCTTTATATATCTAAAGACAACATATCCATAAACGCTATGGTCGGCTCAGATACTCTCCATAGAGGATGCGAGAGATATGCTACATAGCACTCTGCTTATCTATGTACAGGATGTCCCGAATGGTCATTTCCTGCCCAGCCACCTGTCTTCACGCATAGTCTCCATCCTTTGAGGGAACCACACTGATGTGAGGCAATGGCAATCCCGGAAGGTGCATCCATGATCAAGGCGGTCCTGTACGATCTGGACGATACGCTGCTCAATATCAATCTGACAGCTTTTGTTGCCCGCTATCTCTCGGGCGAGGCAAAGCTGCTCTCGAAGATATCGGGCATCCCCTTTCCGAAGACGATGTATGCAATCACGCGTGCCTATCTGGCCGTAGACAGCCAGGAACGCACCGATGACCTCACGAACCGCCAGCTCTTCGACGAGATCGTCCTCTCCCATACCGGCATCCCGCTCTCAGACCCCGCTATCGCCGATGCAATCGAGTGCTATGAGAAGACGGAGATTCCTCTGATGAGAGATGGCCTTGTGCAGGCACGCCCGCGTGCCGGCGTGCGCGAGGCGCTCGAAGCCACGAAGAGCCTGGGGCTCATCTCTGCCCTGGCGACAAACCCTCTGTTCTCGCTTGCAGCCGACGAGGTCCGCATGGTCTGGGCAGGGGTCACCGACGATGACTTTGCCGCAATATCGACGCTCGACAATTCGAAGCGCTCGAAGCCTTCAGCCCGCTACTACGAGGAGTTCTGCGCAAGCATCGGATGCGCTCCCGACGAGTGCCTGATGGTCGGAAACGACGCACGCCGCGATTTCCCGCGCCCCGATATCGGCCTGCCGACGGCCTACGTCGGCCATGCCTGGCCGAAGCGTGCAATGTTCCGCGGCGACCTCCTGAGCTTTGCAGATGCCCTCCCAGGCATCGTGGCGTATCTTGACGCCGCCGACACCCAGAAGGGCTGTCTGAACAATATGCCTGATGGAAAGGGCGAGGCCTAGGCGAGCCTGTATCCTGCTTCCTTGACTGCACGGGCAAGTGCCGCCTCGTCGATCTCCTTCTTCGAGCGCACATGTGCCGTGCCGGAAGCAAGGTCGACCGTTGCCCAGGTCCCATCGACAGAATCGAGCGCATTCGTCACATTGCGGGCGCAGTTCTCGCAGCGCATGCCCTTCACGGCAAGATCTGCCACATACGGGTAGTGCGACTCATCCGTATCCTCGATCCTGCGGGTCGGGAACGTCTTGGCACCATCCTTCTTGGCACCAGAGCAGCAGTCGCGCTTGCCAGAGAATGTCTGGCCGGCACGGCGCGCCGCAAAGAAGAAGGCAACCGCGACAATCGCGATGATGATGATATCGACAGCACTCATAGGCACTCCTTTGTCTCTGTCTGTTTGATGCTGCTAACTTAACACCCCTGAGGGGTATATGCAAGAGCTGCCTTGCCCTCCTTAGCGCAGACACAAAAGAGGGGCAGGATGGATATCCCGCCCCTCGAGAGAATCTGCTTGCCTGTACCCTATCCAGCAAATCCCGGATCTTCTGCCCAGGATGCACGGTCATCTGCTGCCGTCGTTGCCAGCTCATCGCAGCGTTCGTTGAACTCGTGGCCTGCATGCCCCTTGACCCAGATGAAGCTCACATCGTGCGGACGCATCGCATCGAGAAGACGCCGCCAGAGATCGGGGTTCTTGACCGGCTGCTTCGAGGCGGTCTTCCATCCCCTCTTCTGCCAGCCTTCGACCCAATGCTTGTTGAACGCATTCACGACATACTGCGAATCGGAGTGGAGCTCGACCGTGCAGGGACGCCTGAGCGCCTCGAGCGCGACGATCGCTCCCATGAGCTCCATGCGATTGTTCGTCGTGAGCCTGTATCCCTGCGAGAACTCGCGCCTGTGGACCTCGCCCTTCGAATCCGTGAAGAGAAGCACAGCGCCGTAGCCGCCCGGTCCCGGGTTTCCCCTGCTCGAACCATCCGTATAGATGGTGACCTGCATGCGCCGGGGAGCCCGAGACACATCCTCCGGGTGCTGGCGCTGGAAATCGTCGAACGATGCCATTCCCTACTTCGCCTCCGCCCAGTTCGCACCATAGGAGACTTCGGCAATCAAGGGCACGCGGAGCTCTGCCACGCCTTCCATCGTCTCCTTCACGAGCTGGGAGAGCGCCTCGATCTCGTCTTTCGGCACCTCGAAGTCCAGTTCGTCGTGGATCTGGAGGACAAGCTTCGATTTCAGGCCCTCTGCTGCAAGCCTCTTCGGCACTTCCACCATTGCCATCTTGATGATGTCAGCAGCGGTGCCCTGCATCGGGTGGTTCATGGCCGTACGCTCGGCAAACGAGCGGCGCTGGAAGTTCGAGCTCTTGATATCGGGCGTATAGCGGCGTCTGCCATAGGCAGTCAGTGCATAGCCCTTCTCGCGTGCGAACTGGATGCACCAGTCGAGATAGGTGCGCACGCCCGGGTAGACCTCGAAGTAGCGGTCAATCATCTGCTGCGCTTCGGAACGGGAGATCTTGAGCGACGTCGAGAGGCCATAGGCCTGCTGGCCATAGACGATGCCGAAGTTCACGGCCTTGGCACGGCTCCTCTGGGCAGGCGTGACCTCCTCGACCGGCACGTTGAAGACACGTGCTGCGGTCTGGCGGTGGAAATCGGCCCCGGAGCAGAAGGCATCGATCAGATGCTCATCGCAGGAAAGATGCGCCAGGAGCCTGAGCTCGATCTGCGAATAGTCGCAGGCCAGAAATACCGAGCCCTCAGGCACTGTGAAGGCACGGCGTACCCTGTGGCCGAGCTCGGAGCGGGTCGGGATGTTCTGGAGGTTCGGGTCGGAGCTCGAGAGGCGTCCCGTTGCGGCAACGGTCTGGTTCAGAGTCGTATGGATGCGGCCATCCTTGCGGATGTCTTCCGGCAGGGCATCGAGATAGGTCGAGCGGATCTTGTTGCGCTCGCGGTAGTCAAGCACCTCGCGCACGATCTCGCTCGACTCGGCAAGGTCGGAAAGCACCTTCGCATTCGTGGAATAGAAGCCCTTGCGCGTCTTCTTGAGGCCGGCTGTGGGCAAGCCCAGCACATCGAAGAGCACATGGGAGAGCTGCTGCGGCGAGTCGATATTGAAGTCCTCGCCCGCCTCCTCGTGGATCTTCTCTGCCATAGCATCGATCTCGGATCCGAGCTCCTGGCTCTGGCGGGCAAGCTCTCCAGCGTCTGCATGGAGTCCTGTCCTCTCCATCTGGAGGAGCACCGGCAGAAGCGGCATCTCCACCTCGCAGAAGAGCTCGTCGCACTCATCCTCCTTGAGATGCTTTTCGAGCTCGGGCACGAGGAGCTGGGACCCATAGGCTTCAAGCGCGGCCGCCGGCACCTTGTCAGTCGGCTCAGGCAGAGGAGCCGAGAGCACACGGGAGCAGATGTCAGGCACGAGATAGGAGACGCCTTCCGAGCGCAGCAGGTAGTCTGCAACGCCGACATCGAAGATGCGGGAAGGGTCTATCTCTTCAGCTTCCACTTCGGCAGCATCTGCCGAGTCATAGGGGCACACGAGATGGAGAAGCGCCTTCACATCTCCTGCGGCAAGCTTCCCCTCATGCACAAGGCGGCAGAGCACCTCTTCGCACGCATCTCCCTCGAAGCGCATGAGGACCGCATCGGTTGCTGCCCAGAGCGCGCGCTTCGGGGCATCCGAGAATAGGTCGAGCGACATCTGCTTCTTGTCCTCGAGAGGCTCAAGCGCGCATCCTACCCACGAGCCATCCTTGATTGCCTTGTCGAGTGCTGCCTCTGCCTTCTTGCCCGTGACGACAGCTGGAAGCTCCAGAGCGGCAGGCTCTGCCGGCACCTCTGCGCCCTTCCCCTCGAGCTCGATGAGCCTTGATGTCATGCCCGTGAATCCGAGGTCGCCGAAGGCCTTTGCGACCTTGGCTGGATCGAACGTCGGGAACTTCGCGTCGGCGAGGTCGATATCGATCGGTGCATCGCGCCTGATCGTCGCGACCTTGCGGGAAAGGAGCGCATCATCGATGTGTGACCTCAGGTTCTCCCCCATCTTGCCCTTGACCTCGCCGGCGTGCGCCACGACGTTGTCGAGGTTGCCGTACTTGACGATCAAGGCTGCTGCCTTCTTGGGGCCGATGCCGGGAACGCCGGGGATATTGTCGGATGTATCGCCCTTGAGTCCATAGAAGTCAGGCACGAGATCGGGGGTGATGCCGTGATAGAGGTCGTCCACCGATTCCGGCGTCATGATCTGCACGTCGGAGACGCCCTTCTTCGTCGAGACGATCTTCACATGGTCCGTTGCAAGCTGGTACATGTCGCGGTCGCCCGTGAAGAGGAGCATATCGCAGCCCTCATCCTCGCCCTTCTTGGCAAGGGTGCCCAAGATATCGTCACCCTCCCAGCCTTCGCATTCGCAGACCGGCACATCGAGGGCGCCCAGAAGCTCCTTCACCATCGGGAACTGCTCGTGGAGCGCTTCGTCCATGGGAGGGCGCTGCGCCTTGTACTGCGACAGCATATCGATCCTCACCTGCGGCTTGCCCTTGTCGAAGGCACAGATGACGCCGTCAGGCTTGAACGTCTCGACCATCTTGATGAACATGTTGAAGAAGCCGAAGAGGGCATTCGTGGCACGTCCGTCCGGTGCGCTCATCGGCTGCATGATTGCGTGATAGGCGCGGTGCATGAGGGAATTGCCGTCGATCACGGCAATGCGGCGGCGCTTCTCTTCCGCTTCCTGGGTAGCTGCTTCTTCAGCCATGGCTGACCTCCTGCTCGCTTGTTTTCCCCACCATTGTACCGGGAGAGGCGAGCGCAGCCCTGTGCGAGAAGAGGTCTACATAGAGCAGCGCCCCCGGCTGCCGAACAGCCGGGGGCACCGTCATAAGCATTTTGAGGGAAGAAATGCTTCCTTACACGTAGAAGAGCATCTTGTTGTAGGAGGGAACCGGCCAGTACTCGTGGCTGCAGATCTTCTCCATTGCGTCGACATCGCTCCTGAGCTCTGCCATTGCGGGGATGACCTTGTCACGGTAGCCATCGTCCTCAGCCTGGATGTCATCCTCTGCCTTGACCTCGGCGTTCATCTTCTCGAGCGCATCAACGTCGGCGAGGATGGCATTGATGCCGTCAGTGAGGGTCTGGACGAGCTTCTTCTCGCCTGCAGCATCGATGCCGATGGCATCCTTCGTGGCCACGGTCTGCGCGATGTCTCCCGAGTAGTCGGAAAGCGCCGGCAGATACATGTGCCTGGTCATGTACACCATCGTGTTGACCTCGATGTTCAAAAGCTTTGCATACTGCTCGGCCTTCGCGATGTAGCGTGCATGGATCTCGGAGTCGGAGAGGACGCCGTACTTCTGGAAGAAGGCGATGTTCTCCGGCTTGATGAGGGCAGGAAGGGCATCAGGCGTGGACTTGAGATTCGGAAGGCCGCGGCGTGCTGCCTCCTCCTCCCACTCCTCGGAGTAGCCATTGCCGTCGAAGAGGATGCGCTGGTGGTCGCGGAACGTGTGGCGCACGAAGCGCATAGCGACGGTCGTGAAGTCCTCATCGGAGCGGTCGGCAACATAGTCGACGAAGCGCTCGCACTGCTCTGCGACAGCGGTGTTGAGGACGACATTCGGGTCGGACAGGTTCTGCTGGGAGCCGCACATACGGAACTCGAACTTGTTGCCGGTGAAAGCGAACGGAGACGTACGGTTGCGGTCCGTGTTGTCGCGCAGGACGTTCGGCAGGGCTGGGACGCCGAGATCCATGACCTCGCGGCCGTGGTTCTCCGGCTCCTCCTTCTTGATGAGAGCGTCGACAATCGGCGTCAGGGCATCGCCCAGGAAGACGGAGATGATTGCGGGAGGCGCCTCGTTCGCGCCGAGACGGTGATCGTTGCCGGCAGAGGCGACAGAGAGACGGAGCAGGTCTGCGTGGGTATCGACAGCGGCGACCAGGCATGCGAGGAAGACGAGGAACTGCAGGTTGTCCTTTGGATCGTCGCCCGGCTCGAGCAGGTTCTTGCTGTCGGCACATACTGACCAGTTGTTGTGCTTGCCGGAGCCGTTGACATAGTCGAACGGCTTCTCATGCTGCAGGCACACAAGACCGTGATGGGATGCAAGCAGGCGCATCTTCTCCATCGTGATCAGGTTGTCGTCGATAGCAAGCGAGCCGCGCTCGAAGATCGGGGCAAGCTCATGCTGGCACGGTGCAACCTCATTGTGCTTGGTCTTTGCCGGGATGCCGAGCTTCCAGAGCTCGTCGTCGAGCTCCTTCATGAACTCGTTCACGGTCGGACGGATGGAGCCGAAGTAGTGCTCCTCGAGCTCCTGGCCCTTGGCCGGCTCGCAGCCGAAGAGGGTGCGGCCCGTGAGGATCAGGTCCGGACGCTGCTTGTAGTCGTCCTCCTTGATCAGGAAGTACTCCTGCTCAGGGCCGACCGTCGTGAAGACACGGTGCGGATTCTGGCCGAAGAGGGCAAGCACGCGCTTCGCCTGCTTCTCGAGTGCGACCTCGGAACGCAGGAGCGGCGTCTTCTTGTCGAGGGCCTCGCCCGTGTAGGAGATGAAGGCCGTCGGGATGCAGAGCACCTCGTCCTTGATGAAGGCAGGAGAGGTCGGATCCCAGACCGTATAGCCGCGGGCCTCGAACGTGGCACGAAGGCCGCCCGACGGGAAGCTCGATGCATCCGGCTCACCCTGGACAAGCTCCTTGCCGCTGAAGGCCATGAGCACGGTGCCGTCTTCGCGCGGGTTGATGAACGAGTCATGCTTCTCGGACGTGATGCCGGTGAGCGGCTGGAACCAGTGCGTGTAGTGGGTCGCACCATGCTCGAGCGCCCACTCCTTCATCGCATGGGCAACCTCGTTCGCGATATCGATGTCCAGAGGATCGCCGTTCTTGATGACGGTCTGCAGCTTCTTGTAGGTCGGCTTCGATAGCCGTTCCTGCATGTCAGCATCGGTAAAGAGCAGACTGCCATACTCTGCTGTTACCTTGTCTGTTGCCATGTACGCCTCTCTCCCTTGAGCAAGTGGTACGTATCTGGTAGGCGGATGCAGCCAGCGGCCGCATCTGATGGTTCAAAGACTACCGCCACATTGTTTCATCAAATGTTTTCTCATGTTTCCCACAGATAAAAGATTGCAGACCAGCACAAGACGCGACCTGCAGCCCGCCTGAAAGAAGGATGGCCATGCTCTGCGCTGGCATTTCTAGCCAGTCCAGACGAGTCCTTCGTCCGGCCTTTCCCTCTCTTCTGGATGCATCACCTCTTGATCCATATCAATGCTGCACAGAGATAAAGAAAGAAATGGCTGAGTACTTCAAGCATAGCCAGACCCTATGAACGGCAGGCTGTCTGGGCCATTAATCGCTCTTCCTGACTATGCCGCAAGCACCTAGCCATTAAGAAAGATTGCCCCACTTGTTTCGGATTCGCTCATCCATTTACCGTAGATAATGTACCATTAAGGCTTCTGTTAGAATATTGAAATCCGCTTAACGTCAAAGTATCAGCAACGGCTTGCTCTATCAGCTAAACTGCATCCATATAAAGGAGACCTTGATGAAGAGACGGACTTTTTCTTCAGCTTGTCGTCATACTAAGCAGCAAAGCTATTTTTGCACCGCGCATTGCATATGCGAATGATACAGAAGAGGATGGTTACGTATATCTCACTCCTGATCTTGCAGTTGATTTCGCCTCGAGATTTGCGCAAGAAATTGATGATGATGATACTTGTACAGCCTCAAACCCTATTCTGGCCTGCAGCGAAGCTGGCAATCCAATAGGCTATGTTGTCAATATCTTTAAGAATGGGCAGAAGAATGGTTACGTCATTCTAGATGCGCGTCAGGACAATATTGTCACAAGATTCTCATTCGGTCCCAATATTTTAAATCCATGGGAAAGCATGCAGAAGGATGAGATTCTTCTGAAGAAAGCCCCTAAGCTCAACCAAAACGATTCCGGTAGACTTGTTATGGCAAGTCCTCTCGATTTTGGCATTGCTGATAATGAATTAACCAGCTATGTAACACCAGACTGTCAAAGCATAATCCCGATATCAAGAACTGCCAGTCTTCGTTCGAGTGTGCAATGGGGAGACATACCTATTCCTGCTTCCATATTTCATAGTACATATAAGGTCAATTCTTCTGCCTATATAGGTGAATTGCCCTACGCGACAGAGACCGAGATTGAACGTAACACGAAAAGATACGCCTGTGCTGTAACTGCCCTATTTTCAGTTGCAGGAAGGCTGTACCTTAACGGAAAACCTCTGATCACTGCAACCAGCATGTTTGGACAGTTACCCGACTGGAATGAATACATTAGCATTTGGTCCGCTACGAATACAACAACAGCTTATATAAAGAACGGCATCGAATACGGGTCGACCAAATCCAATGATTTAGGTCCTGGCTTCGTCTCATATTGCAACAACAAAGGCTACAATTTACAAGAAAGTCACGCTGGAGCTCCCATATTTGAGCAATTTAAACAACAAATCGCAAACAATTGTAATAGCATATTTACTGCACAAGCAATATCTAACGGAAGCACGGTCGGCCATTCTATGGCAGTTGCCGGATGGGTGGATGCGACAAGGACTCCGGGCAATGATCCAGCTGTCGGACATTCATACCTGTATGTATATGATGGCTGGAATGGAATGGCTTATATCGATTAAATGGCTGAGTACCTCCGGCATAGTTAGGCTCCCTGAACTGTAAACGGCTTAGGCAAGCTCGCAGGAAGCTTCGGCTGGACCGTGGCCGTGGCTGCGATGCCGGAGAGCGGGACATGCATGAGG
>Ga0214925_100437_pt1 | contig 20111 bp, 13 predicted proteins | sample Stichaenrichment_FD_168299 | JGI IMG/M metagenome (GOLD analysis project Ga0214925, IMG submission 168299) | Xylose enriched microbial communities from anaerobic bioreactor in Madison, Wisconsin, United States - 63SRT | ecosystem: Engineered > Bioreactor > Anaerobic > Unclassified | place: USA... | reverse complement strand
CCGGCATGATCATGAACTCCTGGAAGTCAACGTTGTTGTCCGCGTGGACGCCGCCGTTGAGGACGTTCATCATCGGGACGGGGAGGGTGTGGCCGTTGGCGCCGCCCAGGTACTCGTACAGCGGCAGATTCGCGCTGGCAGCGGCCGCGCGGGCCACGGCAAGGGACGCGCCAAGGATGGCGTTGGCGCCAAAGTTGCCCTTGTTGGGGGTGCCGTCCGCCTCGATCATCGCGCGGTCAACGGCGCGCTGGTCCGTGGCCTCCATGCCAACCAGCAGGTCGCGGATCTCGCCGTTCACGTGGCCAACGGCCTTCAGGACGCCCTTGCCCAGGTAGCGGTCCGCGTCGCCGTCGCGCAGCTCCACGGCCTCAAACTCGCCGGTCGAAGCTCCGGAGGGAACGATGGCCCTGCCAAACGACCCGTCCTCAAGCGTGACCTCGACCTCGACGGTGGGGTTGGCGCGGGAGTCCAGAACCTCGCGTCCATATACGTTCTTTATCTTGCTCATGTCTGCTCCAAACCTTGAGTTACCTACGGTTTACTTCCACGCTTTCATAATACCCATACTACGGTAGGAATTCAGCACGATTCGGAAATCGTCTTCGCACTGTTGCTCGGGCAACACTGGTTTGATCGTCCAACAAAAACCTGCCTTCCGTCGGGCGAGAAGAACAACCCCCATTACCGCAGGTAGAGGCCTTAAGTCAAATGCCAGAACCAGGCATCAAGTCGTTCGTTACTTAAAGACGGCTGTTCATACCAGAAACTAGTAAAACAATTGGTGGGAATTGCTGTAGCATACCGCTTGCCCGCGATTAGCTACCGTTTGCATATTGGTGAACTCGATTTGAGACCGAGGTTACGCCCGCTGACTCAGCTAGTCTTAACCTGGGTGAAGGTTACTGGAAACGTTTTCAGTCGGCTTTGCTGACAGATCTCTTTTCCAGTGGTCGTGTTTCCACAGGTCGCTAGAAAAAATATCACTGGGACATTTCCCCGTGGACATGTCCCATCTAGCCCCAGCGGTAGGTGACGCGAGCGAGGTGCCAAGCTCTGGCAGCAAGCGGAACGTGACCTGACTGAATAAATTTCGGTCAAACATGGCTCGAGACGCCTTTTTATAGGCTTGAACGATGGTTAGGAAGGTACGAAGCTTGATGAATTGGGATGCATTCAAAAACAGAGCGCAGACCAATGGCAAGAAGAGGATGCCGCGCAGGCATCGTCATGCCGTCGAGCTGACCGCCACCTGCGCCTGCGCGCTGCTCGTCACGCTGTCCCTCGTGCTGCCCGCGTTCGCCGCCGGCGCCTCCAACGATGCCCAGACCGAGTCCGCGACCGTCGCAGCCACGACGGACAACTCCTCATCCTCCTCGAGCAATGAAAATGTGTCGGGGGGGGGGTACCTCTCAGGACGGTAGCGCCTCTGCATCAGTAGAGAAGGACGAATCCTCTTCGGATGAGTCGTCGAGCGCAAGCGACAGCGATTCGTCCGCCACAGCTGCAGCCGCGAAGGCGGCGCCAATGCTCGCGGCTGCTAATGGTGCAACCCAGGTGTCTGGCAACGAGGGCCTGAGCGCTGCAAAGAATGGCGGCACCTACCAGCTTTCCGGCGATGTCTATCAGACGTCCACGGTCAAGATCACTGGCAATACCACGGTCAATCTGAATGGCAACTCCGTCTACTACAAGGGGACTACCAGCCTCTTTGACGTCGAGGGTGGCACCCTCACCATCATCGATTCGAATCCGGCCAAGGATACCAAGAGTGAAGCCGCGGCGGGCAGCGAAAACGTCGGCAGCATCACGTATAACGGCACGGCTCCGACGACGGTTACGTACTATGTGACCGAATCCACAGTGAACGATGACGGCATCGGCACGACCGAGACACGCTATCAGCACACGGTGAAGCCTGGCGGTGTCATTACAGCCGAGGCGAACAACGGAGCAAATTCCGTCATCTACATGAAGAGTGGCACCCTGAACATCCAGGGCGGCACGATCTGCATGCCTCATAGCGCAAGCCATGGCTCCGACAGCCACATCATCAATGTCGAGGGCGGTACGTTCAACCTCAGCGGCGGCTACATTGCAGGTGGCAAGCGTACCTCGAACTGGGGCGGTGGCGTGTGCCTGACGGGTGGCGCCGAGCTCAACATGTCTGGCGGTGTGATTACGGCGAACGAGGCAAAGGCTGGCGCCGGCGTCTATGCCGCACAGGGCACGACGGTAAACATGAAGAACGACAATGCCGTGATTTCGGGTAATACGGTCGTTGCGGGAACATATGGTTGGACCGATGGTGCGGGCGACGGCTACGGTGGCGGCATCTATGCCGTCGGCGCGAAAGTGAGCGTGAGCGGTGGCTACATCACTAACAACCGTGTCAATGCCTCATATATCAAGCGCCATCAGGGCCTCATTGGTGGCGGCGGCATCGCGATCATGAACGACAGCTCGCAGGCATCGCTCTCGATCTCGGGCGGCTATATCACGGAGAACTACTCCAATGAGGCTGGCGGTGGCATCTATGCCGGCAGGTGGGGTAAGGGTCTCGGCGAAAACTTCTCGCTCACGGGTGGCACGATCGCCTCCAATGTGGCACAGAACTCCGAGGGCGGCGGCATCCGCATCTCTGAAGGCACGACCGCGAACTTCGACGTTACTTCCGGTAACCATGCCTATATCACAAACAACTATTGCAACAGCCATGATGACTGGGGCGGAGGCGGCGTCTTCGTCCAGCAGGGTGGTAGCCTCTACGTAAAGAACTCTCTCGTGACGGACAATACATCGGGTGGCTACGGTGCTGGCGTTGCCGCATGCCCGACAGGCGAGACGGTTGTCACGCATACGAGCGGTGCCGCAATCTATGGGAATAAAGATGATGCTGATTCCGACAGTCCTCACTTCTCTACTCCGAATGAATTTAGCAAGCATGAGGACTACGACGTAGCAAGTGTTGATACGGCCTTTACTTCCAATGGCCATGCTGACTATTTCCTTGTGCGCGAAAAAGATTCCTCCAGCTATGTCACGGTCGTAACGGGCCGCATGCTTGGCGGCGGCGATGCTGGCTGGTCCGGCAGCGTCGACGGAAAGGCGGTTACTAAGGTCGACGCTGACTCCGGCATTGAGGCCAAGTATCTCGTTGGCATGACGGCGAATCCGACGGAATCCGCCAAGAAAGATGCTAAGGATGCCGCGACTCTCATTTTTAGCGGAAACTATGCCTACAACCATGGTGGCGGCATCATGACCAACGGTGGCCTCATCCTGGGTGAGGTCAGCAACATCGACATCTTCCCTGGGCTCAAGCTCGATGCTAAGAAGTCTCTCCAGCAGGATGGGAAGAGCGTGCCTGATCAGCTGACCAAGGATGAATACACCTTCGTGTTGCTGAGCCCCACCTCTTCAACCAGCGCTGCTCCTTCTTGGAACGAGAATGGCTCCCTGAACTACGGCGGCTGCACTGAATCTGCGCGTACGATGAATGAAGCTAATGGCAGCATCGAGTTCAACGTTAGCAGTGAGTACTCTAATGCAGGAACGTACCGCTACTATGTGGCTGAGCTTCCCAACTCGAACGACACGAAGACTCAGTCGTACGAGAAAACCATCTACAAGATTACGGCCGACGTGACCGAGGATGAAAGCCAGCGCACGACTCTGCTGGGAATCACGTTCAAGCACTACACCATCTCGAACCTGACCGTTACTCCGATCGTGGATGGCAAGAACGGTGATAGCTACAAGCCCACCACAACGAATTCTGACAACTCGGTCTCGTTCGCGCTGACCAAGAACGGGAAGAGCGCTTCCGCGTTCACTAACACGCTGAAGCCGTACTCCACTTCGGGCTCGTTCACGCCCGAGGTCAAGAAGCACGTCGAGGGCGGCGAGGTCAAGAAGTTCCAGTTCGAGCTGTATGACGCGAAGGGCTTTGCTGACGGCAAGTGGACTGGCGATGCGCTCCAGACCAAGTACACCACGAAGTCCGACAGCTCGGATGAGACGGTGAAATTCGACACCATCAACTACACCAACCTCGGCGAGAACAAGAATTTCACCGCTGGCAAGAGCGGCACTGAGACCTACACCTACTACATCCGCGAGAAGTCGGGTTCCGACAACGGCTACACCTACGACGGCGGCTACTACAGGGTGGTCGTGACTGCGCAGGACACCCCGGCGGCTGACAACTTCAGCGGCACGCTCACGACTACGGCCAAGTACACCTACGTGGACGCCAACGGCAACGAGTCCTCCACGTCCACGACCGACCCCACCTTCAACAACAAGTACGCGACCCAGCTCCCCAGCGCCGGACAGGCCGGCATCGCGCTCGCCTACGTGGCGGGTGCCGCGGCCCTCGCGTACGGAATCGTGAGGCTTTACAAGACCCGCGGCGATTCCCGCAAGGGAGGTGACCGCTAATGGCAGCCTCGAAGGCAATCCGCAACGCGGCCCAGCGCAACCTTGCGATCCGCAACGTTGTCCGCACCATGGTCCTCGCGGCATGCGCGCTCGTGTTGGCACTGGCGGCACCGGCAACGGCCCTCGCGGGCGAGGTCACCGTCACGGGTGACAACGCGACTAGCTACCTGGCATACCAGGTCTTCTCCGCGGACGTGGCAAATGGCAAGGCAAGCAACGTGGCGTGGGGCTCGGCCGCCGCGCGCGATGCGGCCGCAAAGGCGGGCGCTCCCACCACCACCGCGCAGGACGCGGCGGACTGGATCAACGCGAACCTGGCCGACGGCAACTCCGTGGCGTACGGGCTCGCGTCCGCGCTCATGGAGGGCGGCGCCACGCGTAGCGGTGCCACGCCCGTCAAGCTGACGGCGGGCAAGGCCGCGGCGCTGCAGAACGGCTACTGGCTCATCGTGGCGGACGAGTCCGCGCTGGGCGAGCGGCAGAGCGGTACCGCGCCGGTCTTCGTGCTGGTGGGCGATGGTAGCAAGAGCGTCAAGCCCAAGTCCGCGGTGCCCACCGTGACCAAGCACGTGCAGGAGAACAGCACCTCCGCCTGGCAGAAGGCGGCCGACGCCACCGTGGGCGACGACGTACTGTGGCGCCTGGAGGCCACCGTGCCGGCGGGCGTGCAGGGCTACACCAGCTACGACGTGGTGTTTGCGGACACGATGTCCGCCGGGCTCGACCCCGGCAAGGTCGCGTCCTCGGCCCGCGTGTACGCCAGGGCGGGCACGGGCTCCGCGTGGGTCAAGTCCACTGCGGACGTCCCCACCACGGGGGAGAAGGACACGGCCGGCTGGCAGGACGTGACTGCCCAGTGCACCATCGCGGTGGAGGGCCAGTCCTTCTCCGTCAAGTCACCAAACCTGGTGGCGACGCTCGGGGCGGACGCGCTCAAGGCCGGCGGCGCGCAGGTGTGCGTGATCTACAACGCGCCCCTCAACCAGAGGTGCAACCACGGCGCGGCCAAGGGCAACCCCAACGAGGTCTACCTCAAGTACCCCAAGTCGCCCTTTAGCTACCGGGAGTACCTGAGCACCCCCAAGGACGACGCCACGGCCTACACCTGGGACGTGCTGCTGACCAAGCGCTCCAGCGCGGGCGACGCCGTGCTGAGCGGCGCGGTGCTGAGCGTGACGGACCCGCAGGGCCGCCACCTGGCGCAGGACGGCAGCTGGCACAAGTCCGGCCAGACCGTTACCACCAACGCCAAGGGCCAGGTGCGCCTGAGCGGCGTGGACTCCGGCACCTATCGCGTGAGCGAGGCCAGGGCGCCCGAGGGCTACCAGCGCTTCGAGGGCACGCGCAAGCTGGTCCTCGCCGTGACGGGCCTCGACGTGAGGCAGGTCGCCTCCGCGCACCCCACGCTCACCATCCAGGCGGAAAGCCCGCTGCGCGCGGACGCCGTCGAAGGCTCCACCAGCCTCGCCCAGGCGAGCATCCTCAACACCCCCACGACCACCGTCCCGCCCACGAGCAAGGGCGGCAACGGGATCGTCAAGACGGGAGACCTGATCAACCTTGCGCCGGTCGCTCTGCTGGCGCTCGCGGGAGCCGGATTGGCGGTGATGGGCCTAAGGGTGCGCAAGAGGGGCGAGAAGAGCGCGCGCTAGGGCCCAGGCCCCCGCGTGGGTTCGGCAAGGCCCGTCGCTCACGGTTTTGGTAATCATGCGGATGCGTCCGCTGACAGGAAGGAATGAGACATGAAGAAGCACAACATCGCAAGGGCTGCAGTCTCCGCTGGGCTCGCCATCGCCATGACCTTTGGCGGCGTCGCGCCCGCGACCATGGCGTTCGCAGACACGGCGGCCAACTCGACCATCACCATCAACAACGTTACGGGCAATCAGACGAGCTTCAAGGGCTATCAGATTTTCAAGGCTGATGTTGTTGATGGTACCAATGGTGGCAAGACTGTCTCCAATATCGCTTGGGCCGGCGATACCACCGTGGCTCAGACTGCTGTGAAGAATGCAGTTGAGGGTGTAATCAAGAAGCACAATGCTGACTATGCTGGCACGACCGCGCAGGACGCCGCCGATTGGATCAAGGATAATATTAAGGACACGACGGATACGACTGCCGTAGCATCTAATAGCATTGCGAACGAGCTCGCCAAAGCGGTCGAGGGACTTACCTCCACAGCATCGGTTACTGGTGGCCAGGCAAGCTCCGTCCTTAGCTCTGGTTACTGGCTGTTCGTGACCGACTCCGATTCTGTCGATGCTGGCAGCGATACGACGAATGGCGAGACTTACACTTCGCCAATCTTCACCGTCATCGGTGGCACGACCGTTACGGTGACCGAGAAGTCCAGCATTCCTACCGTCGACAAGTTCGTGATGAACGACAAGACTGGTTCTGGTTGGGGCAAGGTTGCCGACTCCCAGGCGGGCCAGAATCTCCAGTACAAGCTTGAGGGAACCGTCGCTCAGGACGTCACGACCTATAATACCTACTACTACAAGTTCACGGATACGCTGTCTGCTGGCCTGACCGCTGACGCTTCTAACATTCGTGTGGTAATTAAGAACGGTGATACCGAGACCAAAGTTACGCCTACTACGAGTCGCGTTGATACCAACGCCAGCAGCTCGACGGATCCGAAGCAGCAGACGTCGACGCTGTCGGTCGAGTTCTCAGATCTCAAGGCTGCGGCGACGGCAGCTAAGACTACTCTGGATTCCAACTCCAAGGTTATCGTCTACTACAGCGCTAAGCTCGACCCCACGAAGGCCATGAAGGTTGCCTCTGCGGACAACCCCAACGAGGTTAAGCTGACCTACTCTAACAACCCTCACTCCACCAGCCACGGCGAGACCGTTCCTCACAAGGTCACGGACTACACCTACAAGCTGAACATCGTAAAGGAGAGCAGCACCACGGAGGATACGAAGCTGAAGGGTGCTGAGTTCACCATCAAGGCAACGGACCCCGACGACACCGCGTCGAAGGATCTGTATGTCCAGCAGGACGGTTCGCTTGCTTCCACGGCTTACACGTTCACGACCAATAAGAACGGCGAGATTGCTGTGAGTGGCCTCGATGCCGGTACCTACACCGTGTCCGAGATTAAGTCTCCTGATGGCTACAACAAGGTTGCCGACTTCACCTTCGAGATCACCCCGACTTGGAATGCAAACAACACTGCGCTTGATCACCTTTCGGTGACGAAGACGGCCAGTTACGTTGACGCCAATGCCAACAACGACCAGGTTAACCTTACCGTCAAGGATACCCCGGGCTCTGGCCTGCCCCTCACCGGCCAGGCTGGCGTGACGCTGACCTTCGTCGCCGGCGCTCTCGTGCTCGCCTTCGGCGTGAGCCGCGTCGTCCGTAACCGCAAGGAGCAGGACGCGGAGTAAGCTAGGACTCAGTTCATAGCCGAATGGGCAAGTACTTCTCGCCCGTAAGATGGGACCCTGCCTTGGCGGGGTCCCATTTGCGGATGGGGGACGGCCCGTTTGGCGTCGCGTTTGGTTTGGGGGTACCTGTGGCCGCGCACTTTGCCAAGGGGAAGAGGGATGCGTCCGGGGAGTCGGGCGCCGGCGTGGCGTCCGGCGAGGGCGGATCCGGCAAGAGGGGCGGCAAGCGCAATGGCCGTCGCAAGCGTCTGCCCAGGTGGGCGGACCGGCTGATAACCGTGCTGATCATCCTGGTTGGCGCGGGGATGCTGGCGTGGCCGTGGGTGATGGACCGTCTTGAGGCGTCGGGTGTCTTTAACCAGATCACGACCGTGACGAGCAACATTGACGCGATGAGCAAGAAGGACCGCGCGTACTACCTGCAGCAGGCGCAGGCGTACAACGCGGTGCTGGCGGGGCAGACTCCCGCGATCGACGCGAACACGATCCTACCGTACGAGAAGCAGCTGACGTTTGACCGCGACCCCATGATGAGCTGGATCGAGATCCCCTCCATCAACGTGAGCATGCCGATCTACCACGGGACGAGCGACTCCGCGCTGATGGCGGGCGTGGGACACCTGGAGGGGACGAGCCTTCCCGTGGGCGGGGCCTCCACGCACTGCGTGCTGACGGCGCACAGCGGCATGAAGAACCTGAGCATGTTCGACGACATCCGCGACCTGAGGCCGGGCGACCTGGTGCTTCTGCACACGCTGGGGAAGACCCTGGCGTACAGGATGGTGAGCTCCGAGGTTGTGTGGCCGGACGACATGAAGAGCCTGGGGATCGAGCAGGGGGCCGACAAGGTGACCCTGGTGACCTGCACTCCGTACGGCATCAACGACCACCGCCTGCTGGTGCACTGCGTGCGGACCAAGTACGATCCCGAGAAGGCCGCGGCGCAGCGGAGCCTTTCTGGCAGGCACTGGGGCAGGCGCGAGATTGCCGTGCTGCTGGTGGTCGTGACGCTGGCGCTGGTGGCGCTGGACGTGGTGGTGCACCGCGTGCGGAAGAAGCGGAAGGCGGCAAAGGCGGCCGCGGCGGCTGGTGCGGTTGGCGCGGCCGCGGGTGCCGTGGGGGCGAGCGCGGGCCGCAAGAGACGCAGGGGCAAGCGCTCAAGTTGACATGTCTTCTGCTGCAGAAGACATTTGACGCAAAACCTCTCTTACAGGAAGAGAAGATTGGAATAAAAGTTCTCCTGCAGCAGAAGACGTTTGGGTACGAAGTTCTTCTGCTGCAGGAGACTGTGCTTTTTTATCCTTGCCATCTACACGTAGTAGTTCGATTGAATCGTACCAATATATCTAATAATGCTCATTTGCGCAGATTAGTAAAGCTAACAACCTTGGCGTTGACATTTTGAACTTGTGGTTCGAAGCCGCCGTTGCGCACGTATCCACGCTGAACGCCTACAAGGTCCTCAAAGATGTCTTCGGGAACACCTGCCTCGTCCATGATTTGTTGGACTGGTATTCCGCATTGTTGGACACACATAGTTGTGCAAGTGCGCAGCAGTGTAGGCCTTTCTGGCAAGCGCTGATCGTCAAATGGCTCGTGTCTTCGCCACTTTTTCTTGCTGATGGTTACCTGTCGTGCCGCATATTGCTGCTCGTCTAGGATACCTATATTGCGTGCGCGGTAGAGCATGGCCTGTAGCGAGACGCCCCAGTAGTTCTTCACAGAGAGGAAATCGTTGATGCCCAGGCCGGGAAGCGATCTCACGAACGACTCCTCCGGCATAAGGAGGGCGCCGCTAAAGTAGCTTGCTTGTTGTTCGAGAAGCTTGTTGGTGGTTGACTCCCCGATGGCGATGTCTTCGAGATTCTGGTGGAGCACCATGTGTCCTATCTCGTGTCCGAGGTCGAATCTCCACCGGAACGCCGTCCCCTTGTCGGTATTGACGAACACGATTGGTCGTCCCAGTTCTCCCATCTGGGAGAACCCGTCGAGGGTATCGACGGAGAAGGGGGTCATGGCGATGACAATGCCATTAGCCTCCGCGACGCCGGTAAGGTTCGAGATGGGGCCGTTGTCAAGACCCCAGATTCTGCGGACCTCTAGAGCTGCATCATCGATGACCCCATCGGTTAGAGCGTTGATGTTCTTCTCGTGGCAAACATCGGAAAGGTTGAACTTAGGGAAATCTAGGTAGACCTCGAATTCGTCGAGCAGGGCATTGGCCATGGCGGACCGAGCGCTCTGAGCCTTCCGTGCAGTCTTGGTCGCAGCGGAGAGAGAACGGAAGTAAACGGGCGAGGAGTAGTCGTCTGCTGGCCCCTCGAAGACGTTCACCCGGGTATTCAGGGCGGTCGCCAGCTTCTCGGCAACATCTAGGCTCATCTCGCCACCATGCTCGACTCTAGAGATGGTGGTGGTCGAGACTCCCGATTCGGTCGAAAGCTTTTTTGCGGTCATCATGCGGGCCTCGCGAATTGCCTTAAGACGAGCCCCGTCGAACTGTTTACTGACGCCCATTGACGACCGACCTCTTTACCTTGACTCTCACCACGGTTTGAGGTGTGACGGGCTGTGCGACAGACGCCGGCCTGTCGAGGTAGGTGATGTCTTTGCGCATCTCGATGCCGCCATCAGGGACGGGGAGGACGATTTCAAGGCCACCGAAGATAGGTTTGCCACCATGCCTGATGACGTGGTAGGCGAGGACGACCCTGAGTGGCACCTCCTGACCATCATGTTCGCCGTCAGTGAAAAATAGAGGGAGTGCCATCTGGTTGCTAACCCGCATCGAGTTGACGAACTGGCTTCTGGGGAGCTTGGCACCGGCATGGTCAATCTTGCAGGTCGTGACGCTCAGTCCCTTCCCTGTGGCGACACAGTCGGTCCACCAGCTCGCACCGTACTTGCCTTGTCGCACATCGAAGCCAAGCAGCTGCATCTGGTCGGCAAAGGCTCTCTTCACGAAATCGCGGACAACATAGGGACGCGAGTCGACGATTTTCAGGTCATCGAAGCCGCCCGTCAGCATAAGGGTGGGCTTTTTCTCGATGGCAAAACGGTAGGCACCGATAATTCGTGCGATGGCATCTTCGCCGCCAAGAGCATCGATGACGGAGTCCATGGTCTGCTGATGGTACATACTGCTCCTTAACGATGGTGTCTTGTTTATCATCGAAGCTAATTATACCATTTAAAAATCCCACATAGAATAAGAAACATCAAATAAATTTTCGATACAGATAGAGACATCTAATCTGCTACTCGATAGTAGCCTGCCCGTTTATGAGCATGGGCAGCAAACAATTGCGCAGAGAGGCGAGCTGCTGACTTTCGCGCATTGCCTCGTCACCACGGGACCACAAAGTCTCTGCAAGTTCGCCAAAACGATCTTGAATGGACCGAATGGGAACTGGTATCTGGAACCACTTAAGCCCGTCAAGGTTTAAATGTAGAACATTTGTACCTGAAGCAAATTGTTTTATGAACTCATGATATGCATCAGTTCGTAGCGTCATATAAAGATACCAGTCATCAATCTTGTCAGATGAGACGTCCAAACGGGCAAGATCCATCGAGAAAGCGGGGCATCCGAGGCCGTGCGGTACTTTAATAGGACAGCCGATGATTTCAGCGAGACGAGTTAAATCGGTGCATGCCAGCAGCATCTCGCCTGGCTTTGCTAAATCCTTCTCTATAGGAGCTTGTCTTAAGTGTTTCAATTCCTCAGGGCGATAGTGATGCTTACGATCAATTGAGGCAAGGCTAATCATCGGATAGCCATCATCAGATAGATCATTCGAAGAATACGAATACCCGCGTTCATACTTTACAAGATCAGCTACTGCTGAAATATCCCACCCCTCGGGAATCTCCCGCTTGAGTTTGCCGCTCCAGATCATCCTGCCACCACTCGAACGGTATGGGCGACCTTGAGCGTCGGGGAAGTCGAACCGACAGAACCACTCTTCATACACAAGCCGAGCCGTATCCTCCAGCTCGGTCATGAGTTTGCGGTTATTCTCAATCTTGTTATCGATGGAGGAGAGCACTCCAACTATATGTCGTTGAACTGATAGCGACGGAACAGGAACTTTCATAGTACTCAGATACGCAACAGATATGTTGCCTTGTACGCTGCCATTATCAGAATTAGCTATTGATTTCTGAAAATAGCTAGAAATCAGCACGTAGTAGAGGTACTGCGGCAATAGATTCGGAAGGCATCGAATAATAACGAGGGATGATGCAATGGCTGCAACTTCAAGATTCGAAATAGCGCATTTTCCAATACTGCCTCGTAGACAGAATAGAAGATCCCCCTCCTGTACCTTCCCAGCTCGGAGGCTCTTGAACTTTTGGTATGAAATGTAGTCGTAATCATTGCCAGTCAGACGGTTATCAACGATGTTTCCACCGTTAAGAAATGGAACCCCACTATCGCAGAAGTCAGTCTTTGAAGGATAGTTGTTGCCGCGATCTCCATTTTCAAAGGTGCAGCAGTCGCCAAGGGACAGCCAATTAGTTTTACTCAAAGTGCAGCCTCCCCAGCTGATTCTCAATCTTTTCCCGCAAACGGTCACCCTCGGCAAAGAGTTCGCGGAGGGACTTCATGTGTCCAGACAGCAGGGCGTCGAACTCATCAGGAGTCAGGTCCTCGTATTCAATCTTTACCTCGAAGTACTGTCCGGCACTGAGGGAGTAGCTCTTGGCCTCAATGTCTTCGTAGCTTGCCAGCACGGAGAAGTCGTCCTGTTCCTCTCGTGCGTTGAAGGTTTCCACGATGCGCTCGATCTCCTCGGTAGAGAGGAAGGTCCGCTGGTTCTTGCCGTCTGCCTTGCGCTTCTCGCCCAGTTTGGAGGCATCCATCAAAAGGGCGCTGCCATAAATCTCAGACGAGTCGATGAAGACGATGGAAACGTTGGTGCCTGTGTTGGCGAAGATATTACTCGGCATGGATACCACGCCGCGCAGCATGTGGCCGTCGATGAGCTTCTTTCGGATGGCCTTCTCGATCTTCCCCTTGGCGGTGAGGAAACCCGTAGGCACCACCACAGCAGCCTTGCCACCTGGCTTAAGCGAGACCACAATGTGCTGGAGGAACATGAGGTAGATGGCCATGCCCTCGGGTTTCTTCTTGGGCACATTTGGCACGCCTGCCCAGAATCGGGCTTTATAGGCTTCACCTGCCAGCGTGTCTCGTGTGTCCGAGAAGTTGCACTTGAAGGGCGGGTTACTTACGATGTAGTCGAACTGCTGGACGCTCTTCTTGCCCTGCGAGAGGTGGCGTGGGCTCACAAGCGTGTCGTCATGCACCACGTTGGGGAGTGAAGACACAAGTCCATTCAAGATCAGATTGAGGCGCAGAAACTCGTTGGCCTTTTGGGACCGGTCCTGGGTGTAGATAGTACAGTTGCTCTCGCCGATTCGGTGAGCCACGGCCAGCACGAGTGTGCCGGTCCCGGCGGCTGGGTCGTACACGGTTACGTTGTTGTCCCCCTCAGGTACCAGGATGCGGGCCATGATGGTGGCAATGGAGTGGGGTGTGAAGTACTCGCCGTAGGTACCCGAATCTTTGTTGTAGTCACTGATCAGGTACTCGAACACTGCGGCGAAGAAGTCGTATTTCTCCGTGAAGGCCTGCTCAAACGAGAAACGTGCCAAGCGGTCGATCATCTGCTCGCAGAAGCTGTCGCGCCGGTTTTCCTCCACGATAAAGCGCGAGATGCCGGAGAAGAGCTGGATAGGTTGACCCTCCCCAGTCTTAACCGAGAAGATTTCTACGTTGTCTTCGGCGATGCCTTTCAATGCACCGTCGAATGCCTCGTGGAAGTTCTTCTTGTCTGCCAGTTTGCCGCCGTAGGCGCCTTCGCCAGACTTGCCCTTGCGGTTGAAGAGGTAGGAGATTAGGTACTCGGGTCGGATGACCGCACATGTAGGGTCGAGCCGAGCCAGGAGCCGTTCGCGGTCTTCCTTACTCATATCGGAGTAGACCGCTTCAGCGTCTTCGCCCAGGCCGCCTGTGGTCCGAAGCTCGTGCAGGAACCTATCGTTTAGGAACTTGTAGAGGAAGGTCTCCGTGATAATCTTGTACTCGGAGCTGTCGTTGGCAAGGCCAGCGTTGGCGCACACGGTCTTTAGTCCGTCAATCATGGCCTTGGTGTCTGAGAGCACCTGCTCGTCTACATTCTGTAATGCTTTCTCATCTGCCATCTAGGAGACTTTCCTTCTCTCGTCAAAATACTCGTGGGAGACATCGTCCGCCACGCGGTTTATCTGGTCCATAGTCGGTTTTAACCCAGTCGTGTCGCAGGACACGAGCACGAGCCTACGTACTGTCTTCCTGAAGAAGCTCTCATTATCCAGGACGTGTTCGTTGTGCATAACCTCGTCATCTACGCTGCCCTTTACGCGGGCGAGCATGCCGAAGAGTTTGCCGGGGCTGGTGGTGAGTGGAGGTGGCGTACGCATGGCCTTCTTGTGCACGCGCATGAATTTGGTGTCGCCTCCATACTTCTTGGCGAGCTGCTCGTCGCGGCGGTTCAGCTCGTCGAGCTTTTTTCTAAGTGTCTTCAGATCACTGATTTTGGTCACCATCTCGTCAGTGGTCATCTCTTCAATGTCCATCTTCTGGAACTTCTTCTTCAAAGCCTCGAGGAGGTTTACGTACTCGGGGTCGTGGGGGTCGCGGTTGGCAGCGGCTGCGGCGTAGGTGCTGCGCAGGTTGTCCTGGAACTCGTCGGCAACGGCTAGCTCGCTCTCGCCAACGTTCTTGAAGTGGAACTCCATCTGGTCGAGCATGATGTTTACCGCGCCGGTGGACATGTCCTGGAGCTTCATTGCCTCTTTGTAGTTGATGAGGCTGATTCGATTCTCCACCTCGTGCAGTAGTTCGCGGGCGCGGTTCAGGTCGAACTTCTCGTAGAGGTCCTCGTAGCCCATCATCTCGGCAACGTTTCGCAGCTCGCGGTAGCGCGTGAGGGCCGCGCGCAGCTCGTAGAGCTCGGCCCTGTCGTTAATAGTGCTGACCTCGTTCTGAAAGTCCACCACGTTGTCGGTCGTGTAGGGGAATAGAACGTCGTGTATGCGGGCGAGGTCGCGCTCGACCTCATCGGGGCTTTCGAAGAGGCTGCTGTAGTTCTTGATAGCGTTCCCGTATTCCTCGGTGAGCTCGCGCAGGTAAGCTCGGTTCGTCTTGTCGTACTCTTCGGTAATGTCGGCGAAGTCTACAACGTAGCCGAAGGCCATGTCATGGTAAGGCCGGTTCACACGTGTAAGGGCCTGCAGGAGGTTGTGGGCCTTGATCGTGCGACAGAGGTAGAGCTTCTTGAGCCTCGGCGCGTCGAAGCCGGTGAGCAGCATGTTGTAGACCACTAGGAAGTCTATCCTGCCAGCCTTGAAGTCATCTTGGATGTCCTCTCTCTCCTGCTTGGTGCCCTCATCGTGGAGCACAAGCGCGCTTGCGAAGTCGTGGTCGAGCTTCTGGAGCTCCGCGTAGATGGCTCGAGCCTGGCGCGATGAATGCGCTACGATCATGGCCCCGATGCTCTCGTCGCCAAGCGCTACTTGCGATTGCAAGTAGTCGTTCACGATGTAGTCCACGAGAGGTTCCACATAGGCCTTGTGAACAAGTACGTCATCCACCTTAAAGAGTCTGTCGACCTCCTTGAGGTCGCGCATGACCTCCTGCATTTTGATGCGAAACTCGGTCCTCACGTCCTCGCGTAATAGGCGCAAGGTGTAGCCGTCGGCGATGGATTGGTTGTAGAAGTAGGTGTGGATATAGTTGCCGAACACCTGCTTGGTGTCGTTGCCGCCTTTGGTGTTCACGAGGGGTGTGCCTGTGAGCGCGAGGCGCACCGCCTCACGATCCGAGGTCACCAGGCGCGTGAGGAAGGACTTACCCCGTTTGTAGTCGCGGTGGGCCTCGTCGATGAAGTAGATTCGCTGCACGTCCAGGTCGTAGTCGTATGACTCCGTCTGTGCCGTGTCGTCGAACTTCTGGATATTCACCACACAGATGGTCGGGGTATCATCGGTGCTCACGATGCCTGTGACGTCGCCCGGTTCCTTGAGGGTGCGGGCGAAGTCGCCTCGGTCGCTCACAAGCTTGACCTTGGCGCCGCGGGCCTCGAATTCCTCCTTGGCCTGGGTGGCGAGTGACAGCCGGTCCACAATGAAGAAGAAGCGCGTGGCACGGTTGCGCCTCCGGTAGTAGTCGCGCAGGTAGCGGGTCAGGAAGAAGGCCAATGCCGTCTTGCCGCTGCCCTGGGTGTGCCAGATGACGCCGTTTCTGGTGTCCTTGTCCAGCGTGTCGCGCACGGCGAGCGTGGCAAAGAGCTGGGGATAGCGCATAACGTGCTTCTGCAGCTCCTTGATGCCGTGCTCGTTGGTCTTCTCTACATAGCAAATGCCGTAGCGAAGCACGAATAGGAGGCGTTTCGGGGCGAGCAGTGAGGTCACGATACGGTTCGCAGGGGTGTCGGGCAAGACAGAACTCTCCCATTCGGCAGACCCCCAGAGCTGAGGCAGGTTGTTGTCTTTGAGGATCGCCCGCTCTGCCTTCTCGTCGCGGGGTCTCACATAGCCTGCGCATTCCTCCTCGCGCTGTTCGCGGAAGTGGTTGAACTGCACGCTTCCATAGGCACTTGCGGCGTAGTAAGAACCCTGGATAGGCTTGCGGTCGGCGTCGTCGTACTCCTGGTCGTTCGAGAAGAGCATGAGCTGGGTGATGTTCACGAAGCGGCGGAAGGCAGGGTTGCGGAAGCGGGCGTGCATTCGGTCGCGCTCGGCTATGATACCCTCTCGGTTGTTCTGCCGCTTTGCCTCCATGAAGGCGAGCGGCATCCCGTTGACCAAAAAGGTGATGTCTGGTCGGAAGGAGTCTTCGCCATTCTCATAAGGAAGTTCGGTTACTACTTGATAGATGTTGTTTGCAGGATCTTCAAGGTCGATGAGCTGCAGTCCCTCGATACCTGTCTTGAGACATCTGAAGAAGGCGCGCCCCAAGTCCTCGGCAGAAAGTGTGGTTTTGAGCTGCTGTATGAGATAAGCGGCTTTCTGGTCGCTCACAGTCGTGTGATTGATGTGCTCTATGGCTTCACGGAATGGCGTATGGAATATGTTCGTGTCACGGTCGTAGTCAATGCCTGGCTCGAGACCGTGTAGAGAAACGTACATGTAGCCCAGCCGTGCAGCATGTGCAATTGCAGGCAGCTTGACGTATGAGTCCTCTGGCCTTCCCATGGCCGCCGCCTCCCTATGAGCATGGATAGAGAATGGATAAATTATATCTTTATGTGCAAGGAACATGCGATGAGCTCTAGTTACGATGGCGCACGGGTAATGTGCAACCGTACCTGCACATGCAACTTTCGCAATTTGCCCATCCGATTATTGATGGGGGATAGCAACGTTTGCTCGGACGGCTAACTAAGACTACGCAAGCATCTCAACACATGTGCTTGAGCTCTTCGAGTCCCCGTTCGAAGCTATTCATTGTGATTTTGAGGCCTGTGGAGTCTCGCAGCTCGATAACGGGTGGATAGATTTCTGGGTTGTTTTCCATCTCAGTTATTGTGCTGGAAGAGCAACCTTTGCCAGGAGTGGAGTGGGGCATGGGCCCTGCCAGAACCGCTCTGTAAAGAGTTGTGTTCCTGAGTTTTGAGAAGTTGTAATGCTCGAGCTTGTAGTTCAGAACGAATTCAAAGTCCTCCAGGTCGAATCCCTTCTTCTTGGTACAACTTCTCAACTTATCCACGTTTACGCGAGTAGCTCCTAGTACAACAATCTTCGTAGGACGAATGTAGAGGGAGTCTCCGTCCAGAAGGTCTCCCATGCCAAGTAAGCGCAAGAGCTCAGTAAGGTCGCCAGTACGGTTCGCCTTTGAGATCGCAGGTAGAAGCGCATCATCTATTCGTTCGCTTACTGCTTTGCTCAGATCAGCAAGCTCGTGAGCGGACAGCGCACTCAAAGCCCCATCACCTCCCTGTATGCGCTGGAATACGTGTAACGAGCCTTATCGATGCGAATACGTAGGACTTGGACCTCGTCTATGCCAGACCGATAAAGTTCGGCGACTCTATGCTGCTTTTCCATCGGCGGCAAGGGCACTTCCATTCGCCTGAGGTTGTTCACGGGTAGGTTCAGAATGGATGTCCCAACCATGCAACTTTGCAGGGATTGGGCCCCGTCGTCACTAGTGAGGAATGCCGCTAGGAAGTAAGGGTCGATTTTGTCAATTATTGGGTGGATGACGTAGAGGTTGCCACAGGCTAGAAGGGTCATATCGTCAGAGATGTCCGCCACGGCGACCTTGAACGGTTGCATGGACTTCGAGATGACCACGTCTCCGCGACGAATGAGATGCGCCTTTGCCTTGGTGATGGAATTCTCATCTAGCTTGATTGCCGGGGCTTCCTCGGAGATTGCGCCATCCGTAATGTCCTGAACACGGATGTAGCGGATTCCCGTGTCCTCAGTGGTCGCGAGCTCATCAAGTCGCTGAGCTGACAAGTTGCTTCCTCGCTCGATGCTGATTGACACATCTTCCAGTGGGGTTGCGTTCTCGAGCTTGGGGAGCTTTTGCAGATAGCGGCCTGCGAACAAACTGTATCCGTTCTTTGCGATTTCCTTCCGCTCCACGAATCTACTGCGTTCACTGTCCTGGTGCAGGCGACGCAGTATCTCGTCTATGCCTCCAGACGCTAGTGAGTTTTGTCGCCTACCGAGCTTCACCAGGTCCGTGGCATCTACCATGCGGATATTTCCGTCATTTCTACCTAGTAGCAGCATTGAACAGGGGACTGCCGTGGCAGAATAGAGCCCCCTGGGCAGTGATATTACGGCGCGAACCATGCCATCCTGGACAAAGCGCCGCCGTGTGACTTCATCCCCCTTATTGAACGTTGCTCCGTTTGCCATTACAACGATGGCGAGACCATCATTTGTCAGTGAGTCGAAAGCCAACTTTGCAAAAGCCCAGTCAGCGGAGGATGGCCGACCGAAGGGTCCATTTCCCTTACGTAGAGGCTCAAGATAAGTTCCATCGTCTCCCATAGTCGCAAAGCGCATACCAAACGGACAACTCAAATAAACCTTATCGTAGATGCCAAGCTGCGGGTTACTAAAGCAATTCTCGTTTCGTACGCTGTTGGGCCTGTCCAGAAGGTCGAGTCTCGCGGAAGCGAAAGCTGCCACATCCTTCCTGATTTCCACACCATCGAGATGGGCTGGAGACATCTCGCTTGCGATGTCCACGAGTAGCGCTCCGTCACCGCAGCAAAGGTCGGAAATAGAGTCGGTCGCCTTCGGATTCATCACGGCTAGTGCAAGGTGTCGCACATCAGTGGGATCACTATAGGCCTCGTGATCGAACAGCGAAAAATCATTGTGCAGAGCGAGATTGATGAGTTCGTTGTTCGAGAGGCCGGAGTGCACAAACTTGTCAACCATACTTAAGAATCCATGGGAGCTCATGGGATATTGCCCACTGACAGAATTGTCGAAGCTGTCCCTTACAAATGCGCCGAGCTTATCCTCACCATTAAGTGCATCGTAATCCTCAGATTGTCTGATTGCAGCGGCTACGCAAGCCGCAATGCCAATCTCAGCGCTCGAGCGCATCCCGTACTCACTGGCAGAGGATACGATTTCCTTGGCTTTCCTACCCATCTGATTGCTGCTCGAAGTCATGAAATCCTCCTCGGTTATCAATTACCAACGACATGGTTATTATTAACCAAGTTGAAGATGGAGTCAACAAGTATTTGGTTACTCATAACCGTTGGTTTATCAGCGGTAGACATCCGCAGGCAAACGGCGCGGATTACAGAATCTGATGCTATAGACAAGCAATTGATAGTTAAGCCATGTGATATGACCAAGGCGAGTGCAGGGGCCTGAGCTGGAACTTGCGATTAGTGTGGCACGCCCGTTCCGTAATAGAGCGTTTGTGTCAGAGTCTATTTATGCCACCAAAGTGTTTCCTCGCAACTTCCTACGTCATGCGTCCGCTGTTTGCGCTGGATTTGCGTCGAAGTCCATTTGGTATGGATTGTCATGGAGTAGACGCCTTATGCGAGCGGTCGGTGTCAGAAGAGTATTTAAATGACGTGTCTTCTGCAGTAGAAGACATTTGACGTACTCTCTGTTAGACCAAGATTGACCTAAGCAAGCCGATAAGCGTCCGGGGCCCCGACTACGATTCGTGTCGCCAAACACCAGAATCGAAGGGGAGGGCCCCGGACATGCTTGACATGATACTGCAAG
>Ga0214925_100434_pt1 | contig 20428 bp, 28 predicted proteins | sample Stichaenrichment_FD_168299 | JGI IMG/M metagenome (GOLD analysis project Ga0214925, IMG submission 168299) | Xylose enriched microbial communities from anaerobic bioreactor in Madison, Wisconsin, United States - 63SRT | ecosystem: Engineered > Bioreactor > Anaerobic > Unclassified | place: USA... | reverse complement strand
ATCACAAGCCCCACAGGGTTTGCCAGCATAACCGCATTCATTGCTGCCATGCCGGTACGGACCATCTTTATCGCGGAGACGATCTTGGGAGCTAAGGTCATGATGCTTCCCACCCCGACTGCGATTTTTCCGATCACAATAAGGAGTGGGCCGATCGCAGCGACAATGCCGATAAGCGTAAGAACCAGCCTCTGCGTCGCCGGGTTCATCTTCATGATAGCGTTCATGATCGAGATGAGCTTCTGGAAAAACTGGGTCAGGACCGGAGCCAGCATCTGTCCGATCGTGACCGTCAGCACATCAAAGGTGGATTTCAGCTGCTCAATCGTGCCTCCAGTACCTGACATCAAAGCCTTTGACATCTTGTCTGCGGACCCACCGGCATCGTCTAAGGCACTTCTCAAAGATCCTATATCCTTCGGTGATGTCTGGATCAGGGTCAGCCACTTTGACATCTGCTCTTTTCCGAAGATATTTGAAGCAGCTTCAAGCTTCTCCTGGTCATTAAGACCGGAAAAGGCCTTATTCAGGTTGGCGAGAACTTCCGGCATGGACTTAAGCGTTCCGTTGTCATTAAAGATGGCGTAGGTCTGCCCGGTCGAAAGTTTCAGCTGATCCATCGCGTCAGCTCCTGACTTCGCAGGAGAAGCCAGCCTGGCGAGACCAGTCTTCAGGGCGTTTGCACCTTCAGAACCAGAGATTCCGGCATTTCCGAATACATCGGTGATTGTCGCCAGGTCCTTAACATTCCATCCGACCGTCTTGCAGATCGGGCCTGCAACAGAGATCGACTGGAAGAGCTCCGAGGTATTGGTGTTTGCCTGGGCCTGGGCTTTGGCTAAGACATCGGAGTAAGAGGCAGCTTCTGAGGAGTCTGCCCCGAACATCTTCATAGCGTTTCCAAGGCCGGATGTCACTTCAGACAGGTCCGTCCCGGTACCTGCCGCAAGGTTCATGGCAGGAGTCAGCATGTCGGTTGCCTGCTTAGCCGTGAAGCCCTGACGGGCAAAGTTCAGAGTCGCGTCTGCTGCATCCTGCATGCCAAAGACAGAAGCCTTGGCGGACTCGCCGATCTGGTTCCACAGTCCCTTAAAATCTTCTGCAGAGTTTGCTGTTGATCCCATCGTCTGCTTGACCAGGTTAAACTGCTTGTCGACATTGCCGTAGGAATTTACGGCGGCAGTCGCGCCGGCAACAACAGGAGCAGTGAAGCCAAGCGTCATCTTTTCTCCGGCATCGGACATCTTTTCTCCGACACCTTTTACCTTCTCCCCTGCTGCGGCAATCCTCTGTGAGGAGACGGATCCGAAGCTCTTGGACTCCTTTTCGAGGCTCTTTAATTTCGACTCCGTCTCTGCGATTTCTCTTTGGAGAGCATCATACTTGTCTTTCCCTAAGTCCCCGTTTTCCATCTGCTGTTTGGCCTGGACCTGGGCATTCTTAAGACCTTCGAGTTTTTCCTTAGTCGCAGAGATGGAGTCTTTGAGCATCTTCTGCTTCTGGGCCAGGAGTGTCGTGTTTTTCGGGTCGAGCTTCAGGAGCTTGTTTACGTCCTTAAGAGAGGCTTGTGTGCTTCTTATTGTGCTGTTTACAGATTTCAGCGCCTTGTCAAGGCCGGTGGTGTCCCCTCCGATTTCAACCGTGATCCCCTTGATTCTGCTTGGCATAAGTTCACCTCCTTAAATTGCGGCATGAAAAAAGCACCTCCGAAGAGATGCTGAATCACATTTGATTATTCTGTATTTTTATTCCTTATCGCAGTTAAGACCTTCTTTGATCCTTCTTGCTACGTCCATGCAATTATCTACTGTAAAAGATTGTGGTTCAAAGGAAGCGCTGAAAACGGCAGATACTGCTTTTGCGATCTCCTCCAGACTTGAATTTGGCTTGAGCTTTCCTGCAAGGACCCTGCTCTCCTCATCAAATTCGTCACATGGGGCTTCCGGCAGAAGTCCATAAGGATTCCACTTATCAACTTCACGTTTGACAACTTGATAGATATGGTGATGAGTCTCCATAATAGCCTCTTTCTGACATCAATTTGGTATGACGTGGCGTTTCGTATCAGATCCCTATATATGTAATCTCGTACTTCATTCTTCAAGAGCTTTCTTGAGTTCTTCCATACTGGCATATCCTTTTATATTTGGGTCTGACGCAATCCGTCTGCCTTCTTCCATTGCAGCGATGGTTTCCTCGTTTGGCACTTCTACATTTAGAGAATCTTCATTCTCTACCTTCGTCTTCTTATTCATATCTTCGGCATTCACAGCATATACCTCCGTTTCTGATTTCAGTATATGCATCTTTGCGCCTGATAGCAACTTGCATATTTTTAGAATCTGTCAAAATCACTCTGATCCGCAAGCCGGTCATACTTCACATCGTCATTTGCCTTCTCTGTCCAGATATCAAGGACAAGACCGATGGATAAAAGCTCTAAGTCTCTTATCGAGATCCCTATCTCCGTGCAGCGCAGAAGAAAAAGCGGGGTGGTCATCTCCCGCTCACTTCTGCGAGTTCTTTTTTTGCCTGGACATCCGTCATGAGGTTGCTGCCCCAGAGCTCTAAGATCTCCGGAAGAACCTGGTAGATGGAAAACATCTCAAACTGATCGAGCCACTCGTCAATGGTCTTTGGAATCGATGGATCAGCATGATAGGCCATGATGTAGGCGACATTTTCAAAGATCTCAAGGTCGTCAATCTCAAAGTCCTCGCTGTCCTTGGATCTGGCCTGGTAGGACTTCTCGAGTTTCGACAGATCCTTAAAGATATCCCGCCTGAACTTCAGCCGGTAGATTCTTGGAATCGCAGCTGAGGAGCGGAAAGTGACCGGTTTTCCGCTGATTTTGATTGTTTTTTCAATCATAAGCTTTCTCCTTTACTGCCCGGAAGAAGATGTAGAAGATGAGGAAGAAGCAGCTTTCTCTGTTGGAAGGTAGACTGCCTTATACCATCCGTCATAGACCGTGGTATCGGTAGTGTCACCAGATCTTGCTTTAACCAGGCCGTCTGAACGCGGGTCTGCCGTAATGGAAAGTTTCTCAGTTCCTGGCTCAATGGTGTCTTCTTTTGTCTCTGACTCTAAGGATGGGCGAGAGGCAGTGCAGTAGTAAAGGACGTGGCGAATGGAGTTGACGTCTCCATCAAATTCAAATAAAAGGGCGAACTTCACTGTATCGGTCAGGCCGCTTTTTTCAACCAGCACGCCTTTGCTGTCCAGCTCTTCCTGCAGGATCTCGGTCCGGAACCACTCCGGAATCAGGGCGATCTCAAGGTCACCGGAGTATCCGTTATTTGTTACAGACCGGAAATAGACGATTCCGTCTGCATAGAAGGCCTTGGTCTCTCCTTCTGCATCAAGGCTGATCGACACGGCTCCCGGGATGGCCTTTGGCTCTGCGTAGGTGTAAGATGCCACCCCGTCTGTTACCGTCTCCGTGAGCTTTGCCGCGTAGACATTTTTCAGGTTATATTTTACTTTGTTTCCCATATCTGGCTTTCCTCCATTTCAAAAATATAGAGCACTTCAAAGAGCTTCTCTGTCTCAATCCAAACTTCCGACTTGTTGTAAAAGATGCCGTAACGATCAAGAACTGCTTCGACCTTGCTTTCAGAATCCGGGTCTTTCCTGTCCGTGTAAAGTTCAAGGTTAACAGTACTCACCTTTAGAAAAACGCTCCCGTCGGCAGAGAAGTTGTCGCTTCCCTCTGTCAGAAAGCAGATGAAGGGAGGATCCGGTGAGTCTCCTTCGGCAAAGTGATCGTAGGCAAAGGGAATACCGGTTTCTGTCAAAAGTGAAATGATTCCGTTCATGCTAGATTCCCTTCCTTATCTCTTCCTCGAGTGTCTTTTCCCCACGCTCCTCTGCAGGAGCGATGTGAGGCCTTGCAGGAACTCTGCCTCCGTTTCTTTTGGCATGACCGTGCTCTAAGAGGTGAGCAAGCTGGTAGCGGTTTCTTGAGTAAACCGTGACAGAAAGAGAGGTCGCAGTCTCACCCGTCTTCTTTACGGACCAGCTCTTTGCGTAGGCCCCTGTCCTTCTTGGAGCCGTGTTTTTGATATCATCTCTAACTGAGTTTCCGGTTTTTCTTACCGCCTTCTTGACCGAGTCAGAAGTAGTCTCTGAAAAATCAGTTAGCTCCTTCTCAATTGCATCGGCAAGACCGTCAATTGAGACTTTTCTGCTCATGACTCCTCCCTTCTGCAGTGAAGCTTTATCGCTTTTCTTTTATAGTTCATGTGATCGATTCCTTCGATGTTGTAAGCCTCACCCCGGAAGATCAACCGGTATTCCTTGGTAGTTAAAGTCTCCACCTCAGAGCACCATCTCAGGGAAAAATCGACTGCGCTCTCATCCCAGGTGGCCCCGGCGGAAGTCTCCTCCATCGGTGACTCTGCGCTTACCGTCGCATAGCAGGTAAAATAATCCTGCCATGTGCTCACCCGGTTTCCTGCATCATCAGAAGATATACTGGCCTTCTGAAGGAGAACTTTCTCGCTTAAGAGGGCAATGTTCAACTAGAACTCCTCCTTCCTCACTCCAAAGAGAAGAGCCCTAAGGGTCTGGTTTAAAGCATCGTGGTCTGCCTCCTCCCTGTGCTCATAGAGGTAGGCGATGCAGTAGAGGATTGCGATCCGCATACGGATAAGGACCTTCTCCTCGCTGCTTTCCCACTCCTCATCCGTAAATCTCGCGATGTCCTGGACCTGCTTTGTGGCGGTCTCAATCAGACTTTTTATAAGGTCATCTTCATCTGAGGAACTTACACGAAGGTAGGTCTTTGCTTCTTCAAGTGTCACTTCCAACAGCCTCACTCCTTCAACAAGCGGCACCCTCGTTTGAATCGAGGGTGCTCTTACTCACCCTTCATTCAAGTAAGGGTGCAAGACAACTAATCACCCTCATTTCAAATGAGGGTTCCGGTTAACTTCCCTGCCTTAGCCTGCCGCCTTTACAGAAAGTCCTCTTACTGCTTCCGGCAGGATCAGCTTTCCGTCAATGCGCTCTGATGCCAGGAAGCCGATCTGGCCGTTTGCCGCGTAGAGCTCGGAAAGACGCTTGAAGGATCTTCCCTGGCGCTCTGCGATCCAGTAGTAGGAGAAGTCCCCGAAGAGAATAGCGACATTTCCGGCTGCAAGCTCCGGTGCGTAGATGCTGGTCTTATATGGACGGTTTAAGATCATATCGGGCTGACCCGCGGTAACAGCAGGCTGCCAGATATAGTTTCCGTTGTTGTCCTTAATCTTCCTTAAGGCCTTTACTGTGGAGTCATTCAAGATCCAGGTGGCGCGGTTTCTGTAGACGCTTCTTAAGGAGTGAAAGACATCCATAATGGCATCAAAGCTGATGTTTGTGTTTGCAATCTCTGTCGTTGCGTCCTTGGTCGCTTTGACCTTTGTAAAGACTCCTTCCGGCTTCTTCTTTCCGTCTCCTGTGAGAAAGGCTTCCTCCTCAGCAGCTCCGATACGGCGCGCAAACTCGGTTGAAATATAGCTCTCAAGATCAAAGACAGAGTCGTTTAAGAGCTCCTCAGATACCTTGATCGCAGTGCCAAGCTTATAGGCATCAAGCGTGATCTGGTCAAATGTGTCATCGGACTCAGGGTACAGGCCGTTCTCATCCATCCAGGCCGCGGTCCCGTGGGATGCGACTACCGGAATGGTGTGGGCCCCGGACTGGGTCTGAATCACGTGAGCCAGGGTCCTGAAGAAGTTCTCGTCATTAAGCGCCTGGATCAACTGCTTCTCGTACTCGTCCGGCACGAGGTAGCCGCCGTTTGCATCGGTCCCGATCTCAAGGACATTTTTCACATCGTACCAGTTTCTCTTTCTGATGGAGTCCCAGAAGGCATTCTTGTACGCCTTGCCGGCTGTTCCCTTCTTGTCCTCCTCGCTGTCTTCTGCACCTGGTTTAGTCGTAAGTGGAGAAGAAGTCGGCTTATTCATCATCTTCTCGATCTCCTCCTGTCTCTGCAGGCGCTCGATATCTTTGGTGAGGTCCGTTACTTCCTTCTCCATCCGATCGTAAGTAGCGGCATCCTCAGCGGAGACATTGCCTCCGTTGTCGGAATGGGTGTCAAGAAACTTCTTGGCTGCATCCCAGGCCTTCGCCCTCTTTTCCATAAGATCCATAATCTGTGTCATAGTATTCCTCCTTAGTGTGAGAGAAGCGAAAGCCGCTTCCTTAAGTCATCTGCCTTTACGGCAGTATCTGTTTCCTTGTGCTTCTGCTTTGGGATAAGCTTTGAAAGAAGAGAGTCTGTTACTGACTTCCTTGAGAAAAGCATGAGGCCTTCATCGGAAAGCTCCTCTTCTTCTGTAAGTGACTGATCGCCGCCTGCAAATAAGATCTCGTCTGCAAAGCCCAGGCGTTTTGCCTCTTTTGCGTTCATCCAAGTTTCAGCATCCATAAGTCTGCTGATCTTATTTCGGGAAAGCCCGGACTTGATCTCATAGGCATTTACAATGGACTCCTTGACTTCAGAAAGCATCTCGATTGCCTTCTGCATCTCCTCCGAGTCCCCGATCGCTACGGTCATGGGATTGTGGATCATAAGCATGGCAACCGGGCTCATGCAGACCCTTGTCCCCGCCATCGCAATGACGGACGCTGCAGATGCCGCTAAGGCATCGATCTTTACCGTAACATCATATGGGTAATCCATAAGCATGTTGTAGATCTGGGCGGCGGCAAAGACGTCACCACCCGGAGAATTGATCCAGAGGGTGATCTTTCCGCTGCCGCTCTCCAGCTCATCTTTAAAGAGCTTCGGCGTTACCTCGTCACCGTACCAGGATTCATCGGAAATTTCTCCGTCGAGGGTAAGCGTTCTTTCGCTTTCGAATTCGTCCGGCTCTTCGTTTCTGATAAAGCTCCAGAACTTTCTTTTCATAAGGGTTTCTTCCTCCTTTCAGGGAGCCGGGCGTCTGTCTCCTCCGGTTCCTCTTCCTGTTTCTCTTCACCGTTCTCATCTTTCTCGTCAGTCTCCTCACTTTCCTGCCCTGATGCCGCGAATATGCCTGCATCAGACAGCTTTGTCATGTTGCCGTTGATAAGATAAAGATCTCCTCCGTCCTCCTCCGGGATTCTGTCCAGGTTCTCAAGCTCCCTGATGTCATTTGCGCTCATCCAGCCGTTCTGCCTTGCAGTAGCGTAGCCGCTCATGCGGCTTGCATAGTCACCCCGGAGGAGCCCGTCCACGTTGAACTTGAAAAAGTAGTCCTTCTTCTCATCCTCTGAAAGGAGCGCCTTTCTCATGGCCTGCTCCCACCTGGTGACCCAGGGGTCAAGCGTGTACTTCACAAACTCTAATGACTGCTGCTCGATATTGGAAAAGGTGCTGTGGTCAAGGTCCCCTATCATATGTGGAGGGATCCTGAAAATACGCGCGATCTCATCGATCTGAAATTTCCTCGTCTCAAGAAACTGTGCTTCCTGAGGGTTGATGGAGATCGGCGTGTACTTCATTCCTTCCTCGAGGACCGCTACCTTGTGGGCATTTCCGCTTCCTCCGAAAGTCTGCTGCCAGCTCTCTCTTATCCTTGACGGATCCTTAAGAATCCCCGGATGCTCTAATACTCCGCTTGGAGCAGCCCCGTTAGCAAAGAACTTGGCCCCGTACTCCTCGCAGGCTATCGCCATGCCGATTGCATTCTTAGCCATCGCGATCGGAGAATATCCGACCAGGCCGTCAAAGCCAAGGCCCGGGATATGAAGAATGTCCCGGGGTGAAAGTCTTACCGTTGAGCCTTTCATCGTATGCGCATCATCGTCTGATGTGGTGTACTCATAGTAAAGAGCTCCCCTATCGTCTCGGTCCACAGTCATGCGGTTTGGCATGAGAGGATAAAGGGCAATGACCTCGCCTTTCCCGTTTCTTATGATCTGGGCGTAGGCATTTCCCCACAGAAGAAGATGGGTCATCAGTGTCTCCCGGAAGACAAAGGAGGTCATCTCAGGGTTCGGCTCATCGTGAAGGAGGCTGTATAATGGATGGTCTATGGCCTTCTCCTTGCTGCCATTTCCGGTATAGCGGTAGAGGTGAAGCGGAAGGCCCGCCACTGCTTCAGAGAGGACTCTTACGCAGGAGTAGACTGCCGTCATCTGCATAGCGGACCGCTCGGTCACAGTCTTCCCGCTGGTGGTGCCACCGAGGAAAAAACTGAAGGCACTGCCGGATGTCCTGTCTTTGGGCTTGTCTCTGCTCTTAAAAATACCTTTTAATATGCTCATGATTTCTCCTTCTAAAGGCATAAGAAAAGCACCTGCCCACCTGGACAGATGCTGAATTTTACAAAACTAAAAGTCCTCTGCTGTCATAGACTGACTCGCCATCATCGTTTCCGCAGCGGATTGCCCGGTCAAGGGCCATCACGAGGGCTACCGACCCGTCTATCTTCTCGGTGGACTTCTCCTTGTCCATCTTGATGTTTCCTGCCGGGTCAGTTCTCACATAGACGTTATCCATCATCCAACGAAGGACCGGATGTCCTCCGTGGGCGATCTTTTCATCAAGCACGAGCCGCATCAGCTCCTTGGTGGGGCTGCTCATACTCGAGAACCCTTGGCCGAAAGGGACAACGGTAAAGCCCATGCCTTCTAAGTTCTGCACCATCTGGACCGCTCCCCAGCGGTCGAAGGCGATCTCACGGATATTGTACTTTTCTCCAAGGCGCTCGATGAACTTTTCGATAAAGCCATAGTGGATGACATTTCCTTCTGTCGTAAGAAGCGCTCCCTGCTTCTGCCAAAGGTCGTAAGGGACATGGTCACGCCGGACTCTTAAGTCCATGGTGTCCTCCGGCACCCAGAAGTAAGGGAGAACGATGTACTTGTCATCCTCGTCAAGCGGCGGAAAGACCAGGACAAAGGCCGTGACGTCTGTCGTAGAGGAAAGGTCAAGGCCGCCGTAGCAGACCCGGCCATACAGCTCAGTCTCATCTACCGGAAAAGCGCAGGCATCCCACTTGTCCATCGGCATCCAGCGGACGGACTGCTTGACCCACTGGTCAAGCCTTAGCTGCCTGAAGGCGTTCTCCTCCTGGGGATTCTGCTTGGCAGACTCGCAGGCCGCCTTGACCTTGTCGATGTCGATCGTGACTCCAAGGGAAGGGTTCGCCTTTTTCCAGACCTTAGGGTCTGTCCAGTCCTCGTCCATGTCTGCTCCGTAGATCACAGGATAGAAGGTGTCATCATGCTTTCTGCCCTCTAAGATGTCGACTGCCTTCTGGTGGAGCTCATAGCAGATGGAGTTTACATCGTTTCCTGCTGTCGTGATGATGAAGTGGAGCGGGTTCTTCCTTGCATCCGATGTTCCCTTTGTCATCATGTCAAAGAACTTCCGGTCCTTCTGGACCCAGAGCTCGTCAAAGACAAGACCCGAGACATTTACACCGGACTTCCCGGCAACTTCTGCCGATACGGCCTTGTACACCGAGTTGGTAGGACGGTAGTGAATCGTCTTTCGGCTTGGGCGGATATCGCAGTATTTTCTTAGGGTCCGGTGGAGCTTCACCATGTCGCAGGCCACATCAAAGACTAAAGATGCCTGGTCGCGGTCAGCGGCGCAGCCGTAAACCTCAGCCCTCTGCTCCCCGTCGGCGCAGAGAAGGTAAAGTGCCACGGCGGCTGCAAGCTCAGACTTCCCGCATTTCTTCGGGATCTCGATGTAGGCAGTCGTAAATTGCCTGTAGCCGTTAGGCTTTAAGATACCGAAGATATCCCTTATGATCTGCTCCTGCCAGGGCATTAAGATAAAAGGCTTCTTGAAGAACTCTCCCTTGGTATGAGAAAGCTGCTCGATAAACATGACCACAAGGTCGGCTGCATCCTTGTCATAGTGCGAGCTTTCCGCCATGAACTTTGATGGCTTGTATTTTCCTGCCATGGGTTTTCACCTCCTCTCCTGGCAAAAGAAAAAGACCGCCGGAGCGATCTTTTGTTTCTGTAACGAGAAGAGGAGCCTTATCGGCTCCTTCTCCTTAAGCTTCAATGGCCTGATCGAAGGCATCAAGCTCTTCTTTGGTATAAAGCTCTGTCCACTCGGCATCTTCCGGTTCCTTCATGTAGAGGATCCGCTCTTTGTCATCAAAGCGCTTTGGGTCTGTCTTGATTGCGCAAGGGTGAAAGCCGTTCTGTTGGAAAAGGTCATCCGCCGACTGTTTGTATTCCCTGCTTGCGTCTACCGGGATTGTAAGGATTGCTGTATTTCCGTAGAAGCCTCTTTTCAGGTTCTTCCAAAGGTATGTGAATTCGTTTCTTTCTGCTCTTGTCATGGTGTTTGCCTCCTGGGTTCTTGGTATCTTTGCTTTCTGCATGTACATATATCACTCTAAACCCTTGGAATAGCAAGCTTTATGTGGAAATAAAGATCATTCTTTCTTTAGTTATATTGATGGATCAGGGCTGCGTAGGCCATCTGGCTTGTTTCATCTTCTGGCTCAATGTCCCAGCCGCGGTCGTAGCGGAGAGTCATTTTGCTTCCCACGCGAAGCTCCATTTTGCTGATCCTGCCGCCTTCAATGCCGTAGCCTGAAGGCTCATCGTAGTGTTTTAGTTCGTATTTTACCGTTTCCCCTTCGATCTCAAGTGTTCCTTTTTCCCACATGGCGGCCTCCTTATGCAATCGTGAATTCGATCCCGTTCTTTCTTTCCGGCTCATCTGATCCGAAGCGGTGGTCATCTTTTCTTGTGACGGTCTTTAGGCTTCCCATCTTCCAGCCGTTTTCTGAAAGTCCATAGATTCCGTCCATCAGGCCTGTGCTCTGGTCGGTTACTGTGATGGTGCTTACTCCGGCCTCTCTTAAGGTGTCCGCGAAGTCTTTCATGTCCTTAGGCCAAGGCAGGTCCTCGACCTCGAAGCTGTCCGCTCCGCGGTAATTTACGTTCTGGTATGCCCAGTAAGCTTTCATGGCTCCGTCTGAGTAAGGGAATGGATTCTCCTCTTCGAAGGCCTTCATGAGGGCTGTCCCCTCATCGTATTTTTCTTCTTCGAAAAGTTTGCTCCTCTTTTCTCTTGCGGCTTCTTTCTTTTCCTGGTAGCTTCTGACTGTCTTGTACATTTCTTCAAAGTATGTGTTCTTCATGGTCTTTTCCTCCGTTTAGCTTTGCTTCCTTTGGCATGTACATATATCACTCTAAAGCCTTGAAATAGCAAGCTTTATATGTGATTTATCGGAGGATTTTCCCATTAATTTTCTTCTCCTGTCAGGATGAAATGAACGTACTCTTTCCGGTGCTCCTCAAGAAAATATACGAGCTCGTAGTAGTGATTCTTGAAGGCGATCCTCTGCACGAAGGAGATGTCAAACATGTTGGTAACCCCCATATCCCGGATAGAGAGGATCTGGTCTTTTATCTTCTTATCCATCACTTACCCACCTTTCTCACCTGGTCCTCCCCGTAGATCACAGCAAGGCCGGACCCGTTATCCCAGTGGACCAGAAGGCTCCCGGTGTCATCGACTCCGTAGACCGTGCCCAGGGTTCCTTTGGGCGGGGCCTGGACATCATCCATTTTTATAAGTTCAATCCTTGTGCCTGCAGGATAAAGCTCCCGCAGGCATCTAAGTTCATTTTTGCTTATCATTTAGGCTTCCTCCTGTCTTTCCTTTGCCGGAGCTCCGTTCTTCCAGCTTGAGCTTCCGGAAAGGTTACGAAGCAGGATCTTTCGCTCCGCCTTGTACTCAGGCCCGATAAATCCGAGCCTAAGAAGGAAGCAGCGGAAGCTGTACTTTTCGTTTGTCACCGGAAGCTCCCTTTTGCTTGTGCGGTTAAGCTCTTTTGAAAGAGCGCACAGCTTCGCGATAAAGTCGGTGTAGGCTCTTGCCTCATCGGCATCCGGTGTTTCCTTAAACCAGGGAAATGCGATCCGATCATCCTTTACCTCGAAACCCAGGGCATCAACTCCCAAGGCATGGCGAATAAGCTTTCCTTTGGCGGTAAGCAGGTTGTCAAGGTTCTCAGTGTTTGCTTTATTAAGTGGAATCTCGACCGTAAGGCCGGCGCTTTCCAGGGTTTCCGCTTCCTCACTCTCCGGCTCTTCCGGGCTGAAGCTGACCTTTTCAAGCTCATCTCTTATGTGCATCATCTTCTCCTCATCATCACATACGACCGTCCCGTTCTTTTCCACGGTGACATCCCCGATCCTGTAGGCGCATGTCGGCATAAACTGATACTCGGATGTATCACCTGTGATCCGGCAGATCTCTGTGACCAGGGCTTTTCTTTCCTCGCCCTCTGCGTTGTAGCTTAGTTTCATAATGCGTACCTCCTTGCTTTTGGTACGTACATATATCACTCTGAAGCTCTGTAATAGCAAGTCAATTCTGCTGTAAATTCCAAGGATTTAAGAGCTTTCTTTCGGCAGATCAGCGTAGGAGATTTTCTTTCCATCCCGGATCACATAACAATCCGAGGAATCATCATTCTTAAACTGGATATATCTCTTCACCGCCACATCCACGAACTTGGGCTCAAGCTCAATGCCGTAGCAGGTCCGGTCAAGCTGCTCGCAGGCGATAAGAGTCGAGGCGGACCCGAGGAACCCGTCAAGGACCAGGCCGTTACTCTGAGTACACTGCTTTATGAGATAGGCAATTAGCGGGACTGGCTTACTGGACGGGTGGCCGAATCCATCCTTTGAGGAATCCCGGATACCATCGAACCCTTCGATAACTGAAGTCTGCTTCTGATCTCCGTACCAGGTGTGCTTGCCGTCCTTTCTCCATCCGAAGATGATCGGCTCCATGTTGAACTTCCAGTCTGTCCTCATAAAAGGAGCTCTCGGCTTCTTCCAGATCAGACCGGCGCCCACCTTAAAGCCGGCATCCTCAAAAGCATCGTAGAAGACTCTGGTTTTCATGGTGGCGTAAAATTCATAGATGGAAGCGTCAGTAGCCATGACGTTCTTGAAGTTCGTAAAACACTTCATGAGAAATTCGTAGGCCTGCTTGTCATCCAGGTTGTCATTTTTAATTGTGCCTGACTTGTTCTTAAGCTCAACGAAGTAAGGTGCATCTGTACATACCAGATTCACCTTCCTGTCCCCGAGAAGAGATGTGTATGTATCTTCCCTGGTGGAGTCTCCGCAGATAACAATGTGTCTGCCGAGGTGCCAGATGTCACCGACCTTTGAAAAGCATGGCTTCTCAAGCTCTGCGTCAACATCGAAGTCATCCTCCTCTGCGTCAGTGCTTGTGTCCATAAGCTTAGCCAGGTCCTTCTCGTCAAAGCCAAGAAGTGACAGATCAAAGGCGTCCTCTTGGAGATCAGCAAGCTCTACAGAGAGCATCTCTTCATCCCATCCGGCGTTTAAGGACAGCTGGTTGTCGGCTATGATGTAGGCCCGCTTCTGGGCTTCGGTCAGATACTCCTCCTTCACACACGGGACTTTTTTCAGTCCAAGCTTCTGTGCTGCGTAGAATCTGCCGTGTCCGCAGAGGATGGTATTATCCCCTGATATGACGATCGGTGACAGGAAGCCGAACTCCTTTATCGATGCCGCGATCTGAGCGACCTGGGCATCCGAGTGGGTCCTTGCATTCCTTGCGTATGGTATGAGCTTTTCGATATCTTCAAGATAATACTGTGTCTGTTTCTCCATTAGTTCCCTCCGCTCCTGGCCCTGAGCAGCCGCTCCATCACGTCGTCCTGGGGACTTGAGCCCCGAAACTCTGTCGAGCAGTTCTCCTTTACGATCTGGAAGATCTCGTCCCAGAGCCGGTTTGCCTGGTTCATGTAGTTGATCCCGATGTTTATAAAAGGAGACGGGATCGGCCTTCCTGTTGTCGGGTGCTTGCCTAGGTAGCCAAGCTTTGAGGTGATCTTCTCGCAGGCGATCCATCTGGCGGATGCCATAGCGTATCTCTCAAGAAGTGCAGGCGACACGGCCCGGGCAACTCCAAGGCCGTCAAGCCACTCCCAGGTCTCCCTGTAGATGTCGGCTGCTGCAAGCTGTGAGCCATCATGCTGTTTGTCTGACAAGAACTTGTGCGGCTCCGGCATCTCTTCCCCTTCGATGTCTGGAATGTCCAGGACCTCAAGGGGCCTTCCGCCGGGATTTCCGTTTTCATACTTTTCGAGAGCCGACTTTTTCTTTCTTCCGGCTCCTGGCCTCTTTCCTCCCCGGCCCCCGATGTTATTTGACTTTGTGGGCATAAAACATGCTCCTTTCATGCTGATTTTTCCTGGTTACGGCAAGTTAGAGGTATATTACCCTTTAGAAAACGCGTTTTATGCGTAAGCGACCCCGCGCCGTTTCCGTGAAGTATACAATTTAGAGATTTCTACCGACCCTGCCTTGATTTAGTTTTTTGATGCACCTTTTCGTGACAGGACCGGCAGAGACTCATGAGATTGTATTCCTCGCTGCTTCCTCCCTCCGAGAGCGGTACAATGTGGTGGACCTGCTCGGCCTTCACATACCTGCCGTGCCTCAGGCACTCCTCGCAGAGCGGGTGCTTCTTTACGTAGCGGTCTCTGATCTTCTTCCACTTGTATCCGTAGCGTCTGTCTGCCGAGTAGCCTCTTGCGAAATGCTCGTAGTGCTTCTCCATGAACTTCCTGTGCTTCTCGCAGTACTGCTCGCCTTCCTCGGCAAAGCCCGGACAGCCGGGGTAGCGGCATGGCCGTTTGGGTTTAACTGGCATGCATCCTCACTTCCTTTTCTGCACGAAAAAACCCCGGAGGGAATTCCTCCGAGGCTTGGTAAATCTATGTTTTTGTCCTTTTTCACTAAGAACATGATAGCACTTCTGCCGACTGCATTCAACTGAACTCGACTGCACTTTACTGAACTCGACTGCACACTTTTACGTTCACAGTAAATGACCAGAGTCGTGCTATCATTCATGCAAAAACCCCGGAGGGAATTCCTCCGAGGTCTGATGCCGGAATGCTGTCCGGCTCTTTATACTATCTTCTGAGTTTATACTACCACAAATTTGAACTCGCATGTTGTTGCAAAGTGTTGCATTCTGTTGCAAAGCGTTGCAACTTTTCCGATGACGGTCAGCATCTAAGTTCTTCTACCATCATGTTCTATTCTACTAAGTATGTTATACCACATATTGACTGTGACATTCTACGACAAAGTATGCCAAAGTGCGACAAAGTATGACAACTTTTCATTCAGGCATGGAAAAGTTCTTAAGAGCCGACCCGTGGATGCGCTGAACAGTGCGGGTGGAAACGTTTAAGATGGCTGCGATCTCATCCCAGGTGTAGCCGTCTATGTAGCGGGAGCGAAGCACGATCTGCTCCTCACGGGAAGGCAGCAGGCTTATCTGCCTGCCGATTTCCTCGCGCTTGTCGATAAGCTTTGCCACCTTGCCTGCAACATCCCTCTCTGCCTCGTCGATACGCTCGATGCAGGCAACGAAGGCTGCGTCCGGTGTCTGAGCGCTGCCGTGCGGCATGCCATCGAACTTTCCTTGGGAGATGGAGACGGACAGCTCTCTCCAGTAGTCAATCTCCCTTAAGCGGCAGTTTATCATTGCATCCAGGTGCCTGGCCTGGCCTAAGTATTGTTTAGGTGTCATCCCATGACCTCCTTTCTGATTTTCTCTATCACCATCTCCCCGTCCAAGTCTGTAAGAAGCAGGTACCAGTCCGAGCGGAAGAACCTCTCCAGGGCTTTCTTCTGCGACCTGGCGGTATTGCTTGACGGGGACTTCTTTAAGGCCCGAAGCGCTGCCCGGTAGTCCTTTACAGCCTGCAGGATGATGGCATTGGCAAGTCTCTCAACGGGCTCCATCAGACCACCCCCAGTCTTGCTTTTACAGCATCGATAAGGGAGTCCTGGGTCTTCTCCTTCCTGCGGAGAGCCGCCATGACGTCCTCGTCAATGGTGCCTCTTGTGATGATGTGGTGGATCACCACAGTCTCCTTTTGGCCCTGCCTCCAGAGCCTTGCGTTGGTCTGCTGGTAGAGCTCCAAGGACCAGGTGAGGCCGAACCAGATGAGAGTTGACCCTCCTGCCTGGAGGTTAAGGCCGTGACCAGCGGAAGCCGGATGGATCATTGCGACCGGGATCTTTCCCTGATTCCAGTCGGCGATGTCCGCTCCTGTCTTTATCTCCCTCACAGAAAAGCGGCTCTTTATCCGCTCAAGGTCATGCTTAAACCAGTAGGCCACAAGGACGGGTCTGCCATTGGCATCCTCTAAGAGGTCCTCCAAGGCATCAAGCTTTCTCTCATGGATCCTTACTGTCTCCCCGTCCTCTGTATAGACTGCCCCGTTTGCCATCTGAAGGAGCTTACTGGAAAGGGATGCTGCATTTACGGCATCGATCTCCTTGCCCTTGAGACTTAGCACCATGTCGCGCTTTAGCTTATCGTAGAGGGATCTCTCCGAGCTGCTTAGGTGGACCGGCACTTCGTTTATGAAGAGGTCAGGCATCTTAAGATAGTCGGCGGACTTCATGGAGATCGTGATGTCTGAGATCTTTTTGTAGATGGCCTCCTCAGCTCCAGGAAGCGGCTTGTAGGAAAAGATGATCTGGGCATTTCTCTTGTCCGGGGTAAAGTAGTCTCTCCTGTACTGGCCGATGTAGCGCCCGAGACGCGCTCCCATGTCAAGGAGTCTGAACTCTGCCCAGAGGTCCATAAGACTGTTTGACGCAGGAGTCCCGGTAAGGCCCACCATGCGTTTTACCTTAGGGCGGACCTTGAGGAGGCTCCTGAAGCGTTTGGACTGGTGGGACTTAAACGACGAGAGCTCGTCGATTATCACCATGTCATAGTCGAATGGTAGACCGGACTTCTCCACAAGCCAGGTCACGTTCTCCCGGTTTATGATGTAGAGGTCAGCTTTAGCTAGAAGCGCTCTCCTCCTCTCTACCTCGGTACCGACTGCAACAGAGTAGGTGAGATCTTTAAGGTGGTCCCACTTGCCGATCTCATCCGGCCAGCTGTTGGCTGCTACCCGGACTGGCGCGATGACCAGAGGCTTTCTCACTTCGAAGCGGTCAAACATAAGCTCCTTTACAGCCGTCAAGGTGATCACGGTCTTACCCAGGCCGCAGCTTAGGAGGATGGCTGAGACGGGGTGGTCTATGATAAACTTCGTGGAGTAGTCCTGGTAGCTATGAGGATTGTATATCATCGATCACACCTCCTATCTGGTCTTTGCTGTCGATACAGAAAACACGAAAGCCAAGCGCCTCTATCTGGCCTGCTCTCTTAAGCTGGATGGGCCGCATCTTCCTGCCCGGGGCTTTAAGCTCTATGAAGGCGATGCATCCTCCCGGCATGAGGATGAGCCGGTCAGGGACACCGTTCAAGCCAGGAGATACAAATTTTATTGCCAGGCCGCCACGGGCTTTGACTGCTCTTACAAGAGCGGTCTCAATTTCTTTCTCTCTCACTGTATTTCTCCCATATCTGGTCTGGGTCAAACCAGAGCCACATCTGTCTGCCGTCAGAAGTTGTAACGTTTACGGTCTTTATTCCTTCAAGTGACTTTGCCTTTTTCACCTCTGCCTTAGAGTGGCCTTCCTGCATGCAGATCTCTTTCACTCTGCGGCAGTCCATAAAGTCACCTTTTAATAATTCTTTTATCATTTCATCCTTCTTTCTGAGAACAGGGTGAACAGATTGAACGGAAAATCCCTTACGCGGGCATCACATGTGTTATATATATCTATATATCTATATTTATTATTTATTTGTGCTATATAGATATACCTGTATCACTTGTTCAGAAATTGGCCCCGGAGGGGATAATTCCGGCCTTCCCGAGCTGAACAGGAGTGAACAGGCTCCTTACCCTGTTCACCTTGTTCAGATGCCTGTTCACATCATTTGCGCCTGTATATTCTCTGTCTTCCGTAGATGGGGAGCGTCATCAGCTTTCCAGTTTTCTCCCAGCTTTCTATCTTTGCCATGATGGATGAGATGGCGTAGCTGTCAGAATAGCGGATGTCCTCCTTTGGCTTTCCGAAACACTCGCACCATATCTCAATGTTGCTGACTGTCATGCGCCTTACCGTCCCCGGTACGTGAGCAGGGTCGTCAGGGTCATGAATATAGGTCCTTCTGGCATAGAAGTCCATGTCATCCCAGTTGGAAGGAAGAAGGGTGTCAAGGTACTCACGCACCAGACCTTCACGGTCATCAGACTCCATGGCCTGCCGCTGCTCGTCCTTTGCATACTCTTCGAGCTCAGGAGGAAGGTATAGTGGCTCATCCGGCTCGAGAAGTTTCACCTCGGCCCAGATCTGGTCTACGGTATCCTGGTCAAGCTGCCAGGAGTGGTACCTGCCATTTCCGTCCACCTTGATATTCCAGTAGCGGCGGTTTCCGGTGATGTCACGCAGATATCCGTTCTCTGAGTTTGTGGTGCCGAAGAATACGCACTGCCTCGGATGGGGTGTGACCCTGCGTCCGAATGAGGCGCGGTACTTGTCGTCCTGTCTTGAGATGAAGGCCTTCACCTTGTCAAGGTCTGCCTTCTTCATCCCGGCAAGCTCCCCGATTTCCAAGATCCAGTAGCCCTGGAGTTTTTCCGCCGCGGTCTTGTCGTTCATGTCAGAGATATTAAGCGAGTCTGAGTACCACTCCATCGCAAGCTTTGAGATAAGAGTCGACTTTCCGATTCCCTGGGGACCGTTTAAAACCGGCATGAAGTCAAACTTGACTCCCGGCACGAGGATCCTCCTTCTTGCGGCGCAGAGGGTCTTTCTCGTGACTGCCCTGACATACGGAGTGTCCTCGGCGCCGAGATAGTCGATTAAAAGCGTATCTGCCCTCTTGATGCCGTCCCACTCCGGGAGATTGTCAAAGTACTCTCTTATAGGATGGTAGCCGCGGTCATCAGCAACCTTCGTGACTGCGGTGTCGTAGTTAGTCCGAGAAAACGTGCCATAGTTGGCGTCCACGTAGCAGATGAGCTGGGCATCGTCCGCGTCCCTCCAGTATTTTCCCGGATGCTTCCAGGGAAGCTCTCCTCTTACTTCCAGGCTGTCAGAAAGCTGATTAAACCAGATGTTCTTAAGGTAGTGGTCGTTTTTTACGATAATCCTGAGGTTTCCGAGGGTGTTCTTTATCTTCGCATCCTTTTTGCTGTACTCAAGTCCTTCCTTCCAGCTGTCGTCCTCCTCATTTACAGGAGCAAACTCGGTTGCTGCCTGCTCCTGCCTTCTCTTCATGGCCATGTCTCTGACAGCCTTGTCCTTTGAGGCATACTCAGCCATCTGGTTGAATGACTTCTTCGGGTCATCGTCATAGAAGAGGTGGATCCTCACAAGGTCAAAGGAATTTAAGAGCTTTCCGCAGGCAGGGTCTGAGGCATGATGGCTGTAGGCATACTTGTCGTCATATACGACTACTCCAGAGATGCTTCCTGACTTCCTGTAATGCCAGCGGTCGGGGCTTCCGCCCGGCTCATAGATGCTGGAGAGAACATTTTCCATGACATCGCTTATGGAGTGAGTCCGGCACCAGTCCCCCACGATGCCTTCCTTAGCAAGCGGGTCCTCCTGCTTTGTCTTCTGCCGGTTAAAAGCCTCCTTCTCGCCAGGAGCCAGAGGAAGCTTTGTGACATCCCTCCAGTCAGGGTGGGATGCAAGATACTTATCCGGGTCAAGAAGCTCTCCCTCGTACTTCCCGCAGAAGTAGTCTCCGTCTGATGAGCATGTCGGCCAGTACATGAGCTGGTTGATCTCAAAGGAGCACGGGTCGATCTGGTCCATACCGAGATCGGCTGCCATGTATCTTGCTATGGCGTTTGTCTCCTCCGGGGTCATGTCGCGGGATGCCGGAATGATGATCCTTCCCCTCGGATTCTCCTTCGTGTGGCTGTGAGTCGTGTAAATGACGGAGAGATACTTATGATTCTCCTTATACCAGTCAAAGAAGTCCGGCTTAAGCCTGTCCTCGTCAAGCGTTATGGCTGACCTTGAGAGGACTTCATTCTTCTTTCTCCTCGTGCCTTTGAGGGTTCCCATCACAAAGCCGCCCTTGTCCTTGGCGGTATCCTTCTCTGCCCGGGTCATCTTCCTGTACTGCGCGGCAGTCTCTGATGTGCGGATCGGGTTCTTGAGCTTTTCGCAGAGCTCATCGAAGCTTACCTCGCCCCGGTTCCATACGGCTGACTGCCTGCTGTTTCCTGTAGTAATGGCTAATTTTCTCATTGCCTTACCTCCCTGAAATCATCTGTAAAGTATCTGACTCTCTGCCTGCGGCTTCTGGCCTTCTGGATCTCTTTCTCCATCCCGGACGTGACCCTGCTCCCCAGGACCCAAACCTCCTCGCACTTTCCCATGAGGACGATGTCCATGTGAAGTGCTGTGCGCCTCTCGTCAGGGTCCTTATCGTCCATGAAGGGAAAGAGGAGATGAGGAGTGAGAGGAATGTTTCCTCTCATGTAGGCGAAGGCTGCAAAGTCAGCGGCCTTCCTGGTGTTGGCCCGAGTGTCTCCTCCAA
>Ga0214925_100432_pt1 | contig 20494 bp, 18 predicted proteins | sample Stichaenrichment_FD_168299 | JGI IMG/M metagenome (GOLD analysis project Ga0214925, IMG submission 168299) | Xylose enriched microbial communities from anaerobic bioreactor in Madison, Wisconsin, United States - 63SRT | ecosystem: Engineered > Bioreactor > Anaerobic > Unclassified | place: USA... | reverse complement strand
TTTTAAGACTTTTGAATTTTCAAAAGTCGGACCTATTATGCTAAGCGGTCTTTGATAGTCACTAATCTTCAAATGTTGTTGTATCTAAATTTAAGCTTTCCAAAATAATAGTTGCGGTTTCCTCAATAGATTTGTTGGCAACATTGATGACCAGGCAGCCAATCTTTTTATATAATTTTTTAGCGAAATCCAGTTCGATTTTGATGTTTTTAGTATCTGAGTAAGGTGTGTCCGCACTTAATCCATAAGAGATCATTCGCTGTTTCCGAATTCTGCTTAATTTTTCGGGTGTATTTAGCAGGCCGAAGATCCGGTCTTTCTTCACATGATTTAATTCATCCGGAATGTGTAGATCGGGGCCAATCGGTAGATTTGCGACACGCTGGTTTTGATTGGCTAGATATAGTGAAAGCGGTGTTTTAGATGTTCGTGAAACGCCTAGTAACACAATGTCGGCTTCCAAAAGCCCTTTGGCGTTTTTCCCATCATCGTTTTCAACTGCAAATTCGATTGCAGAAATACGTTCAAAATAATTCTCGTTTAAATCATGAATTAAGCCTGGAACGTGTGCAGGTTCCTCTCCGGTTGCCTCTGATAGCAACTTCATTGGCGTTTGGATACAATCAAAATCATAGATCCCATGTTCTTTACAGAAAGTAACAACCATTTGGCTCAACTCGATGCTGACCAGTGTGTGGAAGATCATGGCTTTTTTTGTTAAAGCTAAATTCAAAATACCCTTTAAAATTGATTCGGTTTGAATAAAAGGAAACCGCCTGATTTCTGCTTTGATATTTGGAAATTGTGAAGCGGCGGTTTGCGCTAAAGTTTGAGCAGTAGCACCACTTGAGTCAGAAATAATAAAGATATTTTGCGTTTTCATATAGATTTCTCCCATCAATTTTTTTCGACTCTAAAAGAAACTCCAAATAAATTTTAACATGAAGCATTGTTTTTAACTTAAATCATTGACGATATTTCGATTAATATGTATAATTTAATGCGAACCGTTTTAGTACAAAGTAAATGTGTGCTTTTAAACAGTTACATTTAAGCTCGGAGGGAGGGAATTTCATATGGCAAAGACAGTCGTTCGTAAAAACGAGTCTCTTGATGATGCTCTTCGACGCTTTAAACGTACAGTTTCTAAAAGCGGTACACTGCAAGAATATCGTAAACGGGAATTTTATGAAAAACCAAGTGTAAAACGTAAATTAAAGTCCGAAGCAGCACGTAAGCGGAACAATAAAAAGAAACGTCGTTTTTAATATGACATCACTTTTGAAGATCGGAGCTAATGTTTCATTAGTCTCTGGTCTTTTTTATGTTAAAATTTAGACATACATTGAAAAGAGGTTTAACAGATGAGTGTTTATGATCAGTTGAATTCAGATTTAAAAGATGCCATGAAGGCACGAGACAAAGTTAGATTGGGTGTGATTCGAGGATTGAAGTCTCAAATCATGAATGCCGAAGTTGATAACGGTAATCAAAAATTGACTGATGAGCAAATCAGTTCAGTTGTGATGAAAGAAATCAAACAGCAAAAAGAATCACTCGAAGAATTTCAAAAGGCTAATCGTGATGATTTGGTCAAAGATCAGAGCGCTAAACTTAAAATTGCCGAAGAGTACGCACCAAAACAGCTATCAGAAGACGAGGTTGAAGCAATTGTGAATCAAACAATTGAACAGTTACACGCTGAATCTATGGCTGACTTCGGTAAGGTTATGGGTGCTATTATGCCAAAGGTCAAAGGAAAAGCCGATGGCAGCATCATTAACAAACTTGTCAAAAAACAGCTTCAAAGTTAAAAAATCATTGATTATTAAATTAGCGCCAAGAATTGGTTCAACAACATTCCAATCGCTTTGGTTAACCTTTATTTTGTGATAGTATCTGATTAATATTAATATTAAAAAGGAGCTAATTAATTGGCTGAAACTCAACAGATTACAAAAGAACTTGTCGTGTCTGATCCTAATCAGCTGTTACAACTCGTTGGAACTCAAAACGAGTTTATAACGATTCTCGAAGAGGGTATGGGTGTTTCGATTAATGTGTTCGGCAACTCACTACGTGTCAGCGGTGATGAACAGTCGGTCGGCACAACATTAAACATTTTGGATAATATCCTTACATTGGTCCAAAAGGGAATCAATATCAACAGCAGTGATTTTATCAGTGCGATTAATATGTCTCAAAACGGGACGTTAGAATATTTTCAGGATTTATACAATCAAGTCTTGATTAAGGACGCCAAAGGTAAGGCCGTCCGGGTCAAAACATTTGGTCAGCGGCAGTACATTCAGGCTATTTCGCATCATGACGTTGTTTTTGGTGTCGGCCCCGCCGGTACCGGTAAAACGTACTTGGCGGTTGTCATGGCAATTGCTGCACTTAAAAAAGGGACGGTTGATAAAATTGTATTGACAAGACCGGCGGTTGAAGCCGGCGAGAGCCTTGGCTTTCTGCCTGGAGACCTTAAAGAAAAGGTTGATCCATATTTGCGTCCGATTTATGATGCCCTACATGCGATCTTAGGCGCTGAGCACACTGAACGGTTAATGGATAGAGGCGTGATCGAGATAGCGCCTCTGGCCTACATGAGAGGCCGTACACTTGATAATTCATTTGTGATCCTGGATGAAGCACAAAACACAACGAATATGCAGATGAAAATGTTCTTAACCCGTTTGGGCTTTGGGTCAAAGATGATTGTTAATGGTGATATTTCACAAATTGATTTACCTAAACATGCGGCCAGTGGGCTGGTCCGGGCTCAGGCAATTCTAAAGGGAATCGATCAAATTGAATTTGTGACATTCAGTGCAAAGGATGTTGTTCGTCATCCTGTAGTTGCTAAAATCATTACGGCTTACGAAAAAAACGGTCAATAATTATTGAATGAGGATTATTAGTCATGGATTTAGAAATTTACGATAAAACTGAAAAGGGCATCTCTGAAAAAGATGAAAAAATGATTCGGGATGTTTTAAATTTTGCCGGCTCATATATTCATTTAGCAGATAATACTGAGATGTCGGTCACACTTGTCAACAATGATGAGATTCACAAGATTAATCGTGAGTACCGGGGTGTTGATCGGGCAACAGATGTTATCAGCTTTGCAATTGAGGATGAGGCCGAAGATGATGACTTTCCAATCGTGATGGATGAAGATATGCAGGAATCAATCCCTGAAAATATTGGTGACATCTTCGTATCGGTCGATAAAGTTGCAGAACAAGCGGACTATTTAGGTCATTCATTTCAAAGAGAACTCGGGTTCTTGGTTGTGCACGGTTTCCTTCATTTGAACGGTTACGATCACATGGAGAAAGCGGATGCAGACATCATGTTTCCGTTGCAAAAAGAGATTTTAAATGCCTATGGTCTTAAAAGATAAGCGTCAGATAGAAAAGAATAAGCACTTTTTTCAGTCCGTTGGTCATGCACTGGAAGGCATTAAAAAACTGATTTTGGAGGAACGTAATTTCCGCTTTGATTTAATTATCACGGTGGTTGTCCTTTGTATCGGTCTTTTAATGAGGATTGCAATCTATGATTGGTTGTGGCTGTTTGCTGCATTTTTCTCAGTTATCGGATCGGAAGTCTTGAATTCAATCGTGGAAAACGTTGTTGACTTAATCGTTGGTCATCATTTTGACCTAATGGCAAAACGTGCTAAGGATATTGCAGCTGGAGGCGTTCTTTTGTCCGCTGTTTTCGCAATGATCATCGGAGCACTGATCTTCATTCCAAAGTTCGTCGAATTATTAAAATAAGTGAGGTAGAAAATGGATAATCCAAATTATCGTTCCGGCTTTGTGGCCATTGTTGGTCGACCAAACGTCGGTAAGTCAACTTTTTTAAATCGAGTAGTCGGGCAAAAAATCGCAATTATGAGTGATAAAGCTCAAACGACTCGAAATAAGATTCAGGGTGTCTATACAACTGATGAGGCACAGGTTGTATTCATCGATACACCGGGTATTCATAAACCTCAAAACAAGCTTGGGGATTTTATGATGGATTCTGCACTATCGGCTTTAAAAGAAGTTGATGCAGTTCTCTTTATGGTTAATGCGACTGAACGGCGCGGTGCCGGTGATAATTTTATTATCGACAGATTAAAAGATGTTCATAAACCTATTTACTTATTGATTAATAAAATTGATGAGATAACACCTGATGATGTTATGGCAATTATTGAACAATATAAAAACGCCTTATCTTTTAAAGAGGTCTTCCCAATTTCAGCCTTACAAGGCAACAATGTTCCTGAGTTGTTAACGTCACTCATTAAGGAATTGCCAAACGGGCCCCAGTATTATCCAAAGGATCAGGTTACCGATCATCCGGAACGTTTTGTCATTTCAGAATTGATTCGAGAAAAAGTACTTCAAATGACACGTCAGGAAATTCCACATTCAACGGCGGTCTATATTGAGAGTATAAAAAAACAGGATGAGGTATTACACATTCAGGCAACAATTATTGTTGAACGTGACGGTCAAAAGGGGATTGTTATCGGTAAGGGTGGTTCTATGCTAAAAAAAATTGGCACCCTGGCTCGAAAAGATATTGAAAACATGATGGGTAACAAAGTTTATTTGGAATTATGGGTTAAAGTTGAAGCGCATTGGCGTGATAAAGCAAATCTACTAAATTCCTATGGTTATAAAAAGGGCAACTATTAAGATTAAGCATGATTAGTTGATAATGGGCTGCGTTTTTTTAATAAACATTGAAGATCTGTCATCTTCAGCTAAGATCTTTTTTCAAGAGAGGTGAATTTCTTGGTCAAAGCAAAACCTGCTGAGTTTCACGGTATTTTACTTTATACAAAAGCCTATCGGGAACGAGATTTACTTATCAAATTTTTGACAAGAGAATTCGGGAAAAAGATGTTTTTGGTTCACGGTGCCAAACGACCAAAGTTTCGAATGCGGGCTGCAATTTTACCGTTTACCTATGGCGCTTACTTTGGTGATCTTAAAGATGACGGCCTGAGTTACATTAACAATTATAAAAGAATTGACCATTTTCAAGGCATTACCGCCGATATTACCAAGAACGCCTACGCAACTTACATTATGTCTTTGATTGATCTGGCTTTTCAGGATAGCATTGCCATTCCAAAATGGTACGATCAATTAATGATCGGCTTAAGTTTAATTGATGATGGTTTCGACGAAGAAATCATTACTAATATTTTTGAAATTCAATTATTATCGGCTTTTGGTGTTGAACCTGATTGGGTTGATTGCGCCATTTGTCATCGGCGAGACCTACCTTTTGATTATTCTGAAGCATATGGCGGCTTGCTTTGCCAGAACCATTTTGATAAGGATCCATACAGGTTACACCTTGATCAGAGAACGATTTATTTTCTCAGGTTATTCTCAATTGTTGATTTAACCAAGCTTAAAACGATTCAAATGAGTGATAAAACAAAGAAATCGCTTCGAAAGGTGATTGACCAAATTTATACGAATTCAGTTGGTGTCGTGCCGAAAAGCAAACGATTTATTGACCAACTCGGTAAATTCAAAATTTGAGTCGATCCATCGTTGACATTCTAGAATATGTCAACTAAGATTATTTTGAGTTAAATATTTTCGGTGATGAGAAAAGAAATTAGGCATTCATTTTTTTCAACGAGGCTGGGATAGTGTAAGCCGGCTAGAAATTGATGACTAAAAGGCACTTTTTGAGCCGAATGAATTAAGTGCTGGTGTTAAACCAGAAGTAGGGTGGAACCGCGAGACCATCGTCCCTATGTTTAAGTGGCAAATTGTAACCGTCACTGAACATAGGGACTTTTTGCGTGAAAAATTAGGAGGAATTTAAATGACTGAAAAGTTATCGGTTCAAGAAATCATTCTGCGGCTGCAGCAGTATTGGGCAGCGCAGGGTTGTATGCTGATGCAGGCTTATGACACTGAGAAGGGTGCCGGAACAATGAGTCCCTATACTTTCTTACGGGCAATTGGCCCAGAACCTTGGAATGCGGCTTACGTGGAGCCTTCCAGAAGACCGGCAGACGGTCGTTATGGAGAAAATCCGAATCGTCTCTATCAACATCATCAATTTCAAGTAATTATGAAACCTTCTCCTGAGAATATTCAGGATTTATATCTTAATAGTTTAAAAGAACTGGGTATTGATCCTTTGGAACATGATATCCGGTTTGTTGAAGACAATTGGGAAAACCCATCAATGGGTTGTGCCGGTGTTGGTTGGGAAGTTTGGCTTGATGGTATGGAAATTACCCAATTTACCTACTTCCAAATCGTGGGTGGCCTGGAAATGAACCCGGTTGCTTCTGAAATCACCTATGGTTTGGAACGATTGTCGTCTTACATTCAAAATGTGAATTCGGTTTTTGATCTTGAATGGTCCGATGATGTCCTGTATGGTGATATTTTTAAAGAACCCGAGTACGAACATTCAAAGTACAGTTTTGAAGAAAGCGATCAGGAAATGTTGCTGAACTTGTTCAATGATTATGAACGGGAAGCTAAACGCCTTTTGAAACTGGATTTGGTTCATCCCGCATACGACTATATTTTGAAATGCAGCCATACATTTAACCTGTTGGATGCACGTGGTGCGGTTTCAGTAACTGAGCGGGCAGGATATCTCTCAAGAATTCGAAACTTGGCACGCGGCGTTGCTAAAGAGTTTGTGGCCGCACGAAAACGTCTTGGATTCCCATTGATCAAGGACGAAAAGAAACGTCAGGAGCTGCTTAAGGATGATGAAGGGGAGGAAAAATAATGGCTAATAATTTCTTACTTGAAATCGGGCTCGAAGAAATTCCGGCTCATGTTGTCACGCCCAGTATCAATCAACTAAAAAAACGGGCCAGTGATTATTTAAAAGACCAACGAATCACATTCGATCAAATCAAAACATTTAGTACGCCTCGAAGGTTAACATTGTACATTACCGGCTTAGCCGACAAGCAACCCGATATTGATAAGTCCGTTAAGGGACCCGCTAAGAAGATTGCTCAAGATACGGATGGCAACTGGACAAAGGCTGCTATCGGATTTTCCAGAGGACAGGGTGCCACCACTGACGATATTACTTTTAAAGAAGTTAAGGGAACCGACTATGTGTTTGTTGAAAAGCACATCGCCGGCAAGTCCGTTGATGAAGTTCTAACCGGAATGAAAGATGTCATCACGGCTATGACCTTCCCAACCATGATGAAGTGGGCCAACTATTCATTTGAATACGTTCGGCCAATTAAATGGTTGGTTGCGTTATTAAATGACAAAGTAATTCCCTTCAGTATTCTTGATGTTTCAACTGATCGGGTAACATCCGGCCATCGTTTTTTGGGCAAAGACGTCGAATTGGCCAATGCTGATGAATACGAGGAAAAGTTAACCCAGCAATTCGTCATTGCAGACGCTAAGAAACGAAAAGAATTAATTGTTAAACAAATTCATAAAATAGCCGAAGATAATGATTGGCAAATCAACCTTGATCCCGATTTACTGGAAGAGGTTAATAATCTGGTTGAATGGCCAACAGCCTTTGCTGGTAAATTTAACGATAAATACCTGAAGATCCCCGATGAAGTTTTGATTACGTCGATGAAAGACCATCAACGATTTTTCTACGTTACTAATGGGGATGGCACCTTGTTGCCACACTTCATTTCCGTTCGAAACGGAAATGATTATGATATTCAAAATGTGATTGCCGGAAATGAAAAGGTCTTAACTGCCAGACTTGAAGATGCCATGTTCTTTTACGAAGAAGATCAAAAGAAGACCATTGCTGAAGATGTTGAACGGCTTAAGAAAGTTAGTTTCCACGATAAAATTTCTACTATGTTTGAAAAGATGCAACGAGTTCAGGTCATTTCTAATTACCTTGGTAAACAGTTTGGTTTTTCAGATAAGGAACTCGAGGATGAACAACGGGCTGCTGAAATTTATAAGTTTGATTTGGTTACCGGAATGGTTGGAGAATTTGCCGAACTACAAGGTGTGATGGGTGAGAAATATGCCTTGTTAAATGGTGAAGCACCTGCAGTAGCCAAAGCAATTTCAGAACACTATATGCCTATTTCGGCAAACGGTGCACTTCCAGCATCAAATGTTGGCGCACTTTTGGCTGTTTCAGATAAGCTTGATAGTATTTTAACTTTCTTTGCAGCCGGCATGATCCCAAGCGGTTCAAATGACCCATACGCATTACGCCGTCAGGCTACGGGGATTGTTAGAATTGTTGCTGATAAAAACTGGAATTTTGATTTAATTGATACATTGAAGGCAATTATTAACTTGCAAGACAAAAAGCAGGTTGCACCCAAGCTTGACCAAGCTGGTCAAATTACTGCAGTCAGTGATTTTATTAAAGATCGAATTAAGCAGTATCTTGATGATCTCGGTATTCGATATGATATCTCGGACGCCGTTACTTCGGGTTCGCAAACTGATATCTTGTTTAACATTTCAAGTGGTCAAGTTCTTCAGGAGCAAAAGGATGATGATGCCTTTAAGTCAATTATCGAATCCCTGACCCGAGTTCTTCGAATCTCTAAGAAAGGACACTTCAAGGACAACGATCTTGTTGTTGATGGTTCGTTGTTCGAAAACGAATCCGAAAAGGTACTGAATCAAAAGGTTGCTTCTGCCGCTGAGGGTTATTATGAAATTTCGGCTAAAGAAGACTTTGATCGGCTTTCCGGATTGAAGGACGCAATTAATGCATACTTTGATGCGACAATGGTAATGGATAAAGACGAAAAACTAAGGGATAATCATTTACGGCAGTTAACGCTTTTGTCACACTTGATTTTGCATTTGGGTGATCTGGATAAACTGGTTGTTAAGGGTTAGTTTTGCTTAGAATGTTCAAGTGCATTTGTTTGTACAAACTTTTTAACTATGCTAGTATAAACTATGTATCGCCAGCAGATGAGTCGCACTATTTTGGTGCGACTTTTTGCAGGTATTAACGCCGGTTTTAGAGATGGGAGGCGGATAACTATTGAAGATCCCAGAAGACGTGATTGAACAGGTTAGATCCCAGGTTAATATTGTTGACGTGGTATCACAATATGTTCAACTTAAACAGTCAGGGAAGAACCTTTTTGGTCTTTGCCCGTTTCATGAAGAGCGAACACCGTCTTTTTCCGTTTCTGAAGACAAGCAAATATTTCATTGTTTTAGTTGTGGTCGGGGTGGAAATGTTTTCAAATTCATGATGGAAATTGAAAACCTGTCTTTTCCCGAAGCGGTCAAAAAAGTAGCTGAAATGGAACATTTGGATGTTGATTCCAAATATTTTACGGATGCTGCACCGGCTAGTCGGGAAACTTCCGAGCAAAAACAGCTGATTGAATTGCACGAACAGGCCGTCAAGCTGTATCACCACATTTTGATTAATACCAAGATGGGGAAATCTGCTCTTGATTATTTACATCATCGGGGCGTCAACGATGAGACAATTGATCTTTATCAACTTGGTTATGCACCTCAGCAGCGATTGTTAAAACCATTTTTTGATGAGCGTCAGGCCGATTACCAGTTGTTAAGAAAGTCCGGACTTTTTTCCGAGACTCAGGATGGGAAGTTACGTGATCGGTTTGTTGATCGCGTGATGTATCCCATTCGTAACGCAACTGGTCAAACCGTTGCTTTTTCAGGGCGGCTGTTGGCTAAAGATTCAGATATGCCAAAGTATTTAAACAGTCCGGAAACAGAATTGTTCAATAAACGAAAAATACTGTTCAATCTGGATTTGGCTCGGCCAAACATTCGCAGTAAACAACCCGCTTTGTTGTTTGAAGGGTTTATGGATGTTATTTCTGCATACCAGGGCGGTATCAAGTCTGGCATTGCTTCAATGGGTACCAGTCTAACCGAGCAACAGATATATGATATTCAACGTATTACACGTGAAGTGATTGTCTGTTATGATGGAGATGCTCCGGGACAAAAAGCAATCAAACGCGCAATTGATGCGTTTAAGCAAACTGATCATCAATTGGATCTGAAAGTCGTTTCAATTCCTGATGGGATGGATCCGGATGAGTTCATTCGAAACCGGGGTGCTGATAAATTTCAAACCTTATTACAACATGCTCAATCACCCGTTGATTTTGATTTGAATTACCTTAAACAGGAAGCTAATCTTAAAACCGAGGAAGGACAAGCAGCCTATATTTCAGAAGCATTGAAATTGATTAGTACAATTAGTTCCGGCATTTCCCGGGACTTGTATCTTAACCGTTTGGCTGACTCTTTTTCAATTGACAAACAGGTTTTAAAACAGCAGCTCCAACCGCTTATTCGAAAAACTGTTACTAAGCGAGCCAATCATCAGATTCCGGCTGGTCAGCCTGTTAATCAATCTCCTCAAAAAAGGGATAAAGTAACGGTTGCGCAAATGCAGCTTCTTAACAGGATGCTGCATAATCATGATGTATGGGTAAAGGTCAGTGGTATTTCGGGATTCTCATTTGTTGATGAACAGTACCAGATGTTGTATTTATTGGCGGAAGGATACTTTTCCAAGTTTGACCAGTATAATGTCGCAACATTTAGTAATTTAATTACTGAGGATTCATTGCAAAGCCTATTGATTGATATTGACATGATGAATTTACCAGAGGAGCCGTCTCCAATGGAAATTGACAATGATTTGGATGTTATTATGAATCGGGCGCCGGTAGAAACAAAAATTAAAAAGAAACAAGCAGAACTGAGACAAGCATCAAAAATTGGGGATGTTGATAAGCAACGCCAATTGATGGTTGACTTATTAAAACTTGAGCAGCAAAAGAGAACTAAGGAACAAGTATAACTTCGGGAGGCATTTTGATGGCTAACAAAAAAACAAATAATGCAAAGGTTGTTAAAAAAGCGACTACTAAGACAAAGGCCGCTGCAGCTAAGAAAACACAAAAGCCTTATAAGAAGGTATTTGATCAGATTGTAAAGGACAATAAACCGATCGGTCACATCACCTACGATGAACTCCAGAAGAAAATCGAAGAACCATTTTCTTTGGATAAAAAAGAAATGGAAGAGTTACTCGAAAACATCGAAGATTCCGGAATTAGTGTTGTCGATGATAACGGTGATCCAGATCCAAGAGCCATTGATGCAGCAAAAAAAGTAACAAAAAAAGAACTCTCTGATGTTTCTGCTCCAACAGGTGTCAAAATTAACGATCCTGTTAGGATGTATTTAAAGGAAATCGGAAGAGTATCACTTTTAAGTGCTGATGAAGAAATCAATCTTGCCAAACGAATTGAATCCGGCGATGAAGAAGCCAAGCAGGAACTTGCAGAAGCCAACTTACGATTGGTTGTTTCAATTGCCAAGCGTTACGTCGGTCGTGGTATGCAATTTCTTGATTTAATTCAGGAAGGTAATATGGGCTTGATGAAGGCGGTTGAAAAATTTGATTACCGTAAAGGATTCAAATTCTCAACTTATGCGACATGGTGGATTCGTCAAGCGATTACCCGTGCGATTGCCGATCAGGCACGAACCATTCGAATTCCTGTCCACATGGTCGAAACGATCAACAAATTGATTCGAATTCAACGTCAATTACTCCAAGATCTTGGGCGTGAGCCGCTTCCCGAAGAAATTGGTGCTGAAATGGATATGCCAACTGAAAAGGTTCGAGAAATCTTAAAGATTGCTCAGGAACCGGTTTCTCTTGAAACACCAATCGGAGAAGAGGACGATTCTCATCTAGGTGATTTTATTGAAGATCAAGATGCAACGTCACCTGCAGATCACGCAGCTTATGAATTATTGAAAGAACAACTTGAGAGTGTTCTGGATACGTTGACTGATCGTGAGGAAAATGTTCTGCGCTTACGTTTTGGTTTGGATGATGGTCGTACCAGGACTTTGGAAGAGGTTGGAAAGGTATTTGGCGTTACGCGTGAGCGGATTCGTCAAATTGAAGCCAAGGCTTTAAGAAAGCTTCGGCACCCATCTCGTAGTAAACAATTAAAAGATTTTTTGGAATAAAATCCTAATTTCTCAAACAGTCGGTATAAAAATCAATTTTGATTTTGTACCGGCTGTTTTTTTGTAGATGAATAAATTATAATAAAGGTATTAACGAATTAAGGAGAAATACATGAACGGCACGCATCTTTCCAAACGTTTAGAAACAATTAGTGAGCATGTCGAACCAGGTAGCCGGTTGGCTGATATTGGATCAGACCATGCTTATCTACCGATTCATCTTGCCAAGAATAAAACAATTAATTATGGCGTTGTCGGAGAAGTGGCCAAAGGGCCGCTTTCAAATGCGATCAATGAAATTTCCAAAGAGGGCTTGCTGGACATCCTGCACCCCAGGTTGGCAGATGGATTAGCCGCTATTGAAGCCGATGATCAAATTAACGCCATTACAATTGCCGGAATGGGTGGTATTTTAATCAGCCAAATTTTGGAAAATGGTCAGGACAAGTTAACGGGTCAAGAGAAACTGATTCTTCAACCGAATGTAGGTGAAAACATTGTTCGAACCTGGTTAATGAATCATCAGTATTTTATTAAGACCGAGCAAATCTTAGAAGAAGACCATCATATTTACGAAATTATCACCGCAGTCAAATCGGCGCAACCAGTGGGTTATTCAGCTAAGCAACTCAAGTTTGGCCCTTACTTATTAATCGAGAAATCACCAATCTTTATTTCAAAATGGCAGGAAGAACGTCAACAACTGCAACGGGTTATTTCAAATATGAAACGGGCAGTTCATGAAGACAAGCCCAAGATGAAAAAAATCGAGCAACAGATTCAAGAAATTGATGAGGTGATTGATAGTGAAAGGTAGAGAGTTAGTTCAAAAGTTTGAAGCATTTGCGCCCAAAAAGCTTGCAATGCCAAAAGATCCGATCGGGTTACAAATTGGTTCCCTAGACCAGGATGTCCATAAGGTTATGACAACGCTGGATGTCCGGCCGGAAGTTGTAGATGAGGCAATTGAAAATGACGTTGATTTTATTTTTGCACATCATCCGGTTATGTTTCACCCAGCTAGAAATTTAGATTATTCAGATCCTCAAAATGCAATGTATGCGAAAATTATTGCCCACGGGATCACTGTTTATGCTGCTCACACCAACTTAGATACTGCTGATGGCGGCATGAATGATTGGTTGGCAGATGAACTGAGCCTGACAAATGTAAGGGGACTGGTTCCAGGATATGCAGAATCCGTATTCCGATTAACGGTTACAGTTCCCAAGGTATACGCTACGGCAGTCAGAATGTCTTTGGTTGATGCTGGGGCGGAAATTAATGACGGTCAATATACCGGATACACTTATGAAATGGATGGAACAGTATACTATGTACCGCAACCAGGGGCAGATCCAACAATCGGCATGGCTGGTGAACCAACAGAATTAGAGGATTCCAGATTGGAATTTGAAGTTCCTGAAAAGAATTTGAACAGAGTCTTAAAAACATTACACGATGTTCACCCACTTCAACAACCGCTTTACAATATTATTCGCTTAGAGGACAAAAAGCACCAATATACAATGGGTCGGGTTGGCGAGTTACCTGAGCCGATGCGACTTGAATCATTCGCCAAACGGTGTAAATCTGTTTTTCATATTTCTGGCCTTCGAGTGATTGCAAACGACTTGTATCGGACAATTAAAACTGTAGCGGTACTGGGTGGCGACGGTGGTAAGTTTTATAAGACTGCACAAAAAGCAGGGGCAGATGCTTACATTACGGGAGATGTTTATTACCATACGGGACATGACATGCTGGCTTCGGATATGCCGGTTATTGATCCCGGACATCATATTGAAAGTATCTGTATCCCTAAATTAGCAAAAATGGTTAACAAGTGGTCTCAAGAAAACAATTGGGGTCTTTCGGTGATCGAATCTCAAATCAATACAGACCCGTTTACTTTCCTGTAAAGACATGACTACATGAGGAGAATTAAAAATGGCAAAATATCCAGAATTGATTTCAAATTTTTTGAAGTTTGTGAAGATTAATAGTCGCTCAAACCCCAAATCCAGAACCATTCCGTCTTCGAAACGTGAAACAGCATTCTTGAATATGTTAAAGGACCTATTATCAGATATGGGCCTAACCGATGTACACACCAACGAACAAAGTGCATATGTCTTTGCGACATTGCCTTCAAATCTTGATAAAAAAGTTCCTACAGTCGGTTTTATTTCACATATTGATACGGCAGATTTTAATTCCGAAAACATTGATCCGCAAATTATTGAGAACTATGATGGTCAATCGATTATCCCGCTTGATAAGGACGGAGAATTTAAACTGGATCCCAAGGTTTTTCCAAGTTTGAAAAAGTACAAGGGTGATACATTAATTACAACTGACGGTTCAACGCTATTAGGTGCTGATGACAAAGCCGGAGTTGCGGAAATCATTTCGTCAATCGCTTATTTGCAGTCGAACCCTGAAATTAAACACGGCACAATTAAAGTTGCTTTTGGTCCGGATGAGGAAATCGGAACCGGGGCAGATCATTTTGATGTGAATGATTTCGGCGCTGATTTTGCTTATACGGTTGATGGCGGCCCATTGGGTGACCTAAACTACGAAACCTTTAACGCTGCCGAAGCAACTGTTTCAATCAAGGGGACCGATGTTCATCCGGCCGAAGCTAAGGGTGTCATGGTTAATGCAATTCAAGTAGGAATGGACTTTCACGCAGCATTACCGGAATATGATCGTCCCGAAAAGACCGTTGAACGACAGGGATTCTATCATATCTATGATTTTCAAGGAAGCGTTGATCATACCAACATGGCTTATATCATTCGAGACCATGATCGGGACCGTTTTGAGGCTCGTAAAAGGTTATTTGAAGGCATTGCTGATCAGATGAACAAAGAATTCAGTGAAAAGCGAATTAGCGTTGAGATAAAAGATCAGTATTACAATATGGGTGAAATTATTTCCAAAGATCCGACGGTTATCGAAGTCGCTGAACAGGCTATGAAAAATGTTGATGTTAAACCACACATTTTCCCTGTTCGTGGTGGTACCGACGGCTCAAAGATTTCCTATATGGGATTACCAACTCCAAATATCTTTGCCGGCGGTGAAAATATGCATGGTCGTTTTGAATATGTTTCTGAGCAGACGATGGAAAAAGCGACGGATGTTATTATTGAAATCGCTAAATTGTATGCTCAAAAATAATTGGTCAAAAAAGGTCAAATTATTGTTAACCAGTTATAAAATTTGATAACATACTTGTAGGCGGTTTGAAATGAAACCTTTTTCTTTCTAACCGCCTTTAATGGATGGAACTAAATTAAGATAAAAAATAATAAGGTGATCATTTAAATGAATCCAGATAATTTAACAGAAGCAGTTACGCAAGCAATTTCTCAAGCTCAACAAATTGCCGTTACTCGAAAACAACAAAATATTACGGTTGCCCACCTGTTTAAGTTCTTGGTCCAACCCGGTGAATTGGCTCGTCAAATATACTCAGAACTGGGACTGAACCTAAAAGATTTAGATAAGGAACTCGATACCGAAATTGACCAGATTGCAACGGTTGAGGGCAGTAATATCAGTTATGGACAATCTTTATCGTCAAATTTGTATGAGTTATTACAAGATGCCGAACAGGTTAAAAATGAGTTTGGTGACTCATATATTGCGGTTGACACCCTGACAATTGCTGTTATGCAGCTTCACGGTGATAATTTTACCGACTATTTAATCAAACAAGATATAACCGAACAAAAAGTTAGAAACGTTGTCGAGAAGATCCGTGGTGGCGAGAAAGTAACCTCCAAAAACCAGGAAGATAATTATCAATCTCTTGAAAAATACGGGACCGACTTGGTTAAGGCTGCTCGAGATAATAAGTTGGGACCGATTATTGGTCGGGATGAAGAAATTCTCGATGTGATTCGAATTCTGTCAAGAAAGACCAAGAATAATCCAGTACTGATTGGGGCACCGGGTGTTGGAAAAACCGCCGTTGTCGAAGGATTGGCACTCCGAATTGCCTCCAATGATGTGCCGGAAAACCTTAAAAACAAGACGATTTTCCAGTTGGACATGGGGTCCCTGATTGCGGGTGCAAAGTACCGTGGTGAATTTGAAGAACGACTTCAAGCTGTTTTAAAGGAAGTTAAAAAAGCTGAGGGTCAAATCATCATGTTCATTGATGAAATTCATAACATCGTCGGGGCAGGTAAAGCCGAAGGATCGATGGATGCCGGCAATATTCTAAAACCCATGTTGGCCCGAGGGGAACTCCATTTAATCGGTGCGACAACGATTGATGAATACCGAAAGTACATGGAAAAAGATAAGGCCCTGGAGCGTCGTTTCCAACGGGTAATGGTTCATGAACCATCAGTTGAAGATACGATTACGATTTTGCGTGGCCTGTCCGAGGGCCTGGAAATCCACCATGGCGTTCGAATCCACGATAATGCCCTGGTAGCCGCTGCTAAACTTTCCGATCGATATATTACTGATCGAAATTTACCGGATAAGGCAATTGATCTTGTAGATGAAGCATCTGCTGAAATTCGGGTTGAAATGAATTCCAGCCCGACAGCGCTTGATCAATCTAATCGTCAACTTATGCGCCTTGAAGTCGAAGAGGCTGCTTTAAAGCAGGAAACCGATGAAGCTTCCAAGAAACGCCTAAAGGAAGTTCAGGAAGAACTTGCCAACATTAAGGAAAAAGTCAATGGTTTAAATGCACGCTGGAAGCAGGAAAAAGACGCCATTCAAAAGATTGGTGATAAAAAGAAACAGCTTGATCAGGCAAGAAATGACCTGAAACAGGCTGAAAACGATTACGATCTTAATAAAGCTGCTGTTCTTCAACACGGTACAATTCCACAATTGGAAGCTGACCTGAAAAAACTGGAAGAAAATGATCAACATGCCGACTGGTTGGTAAGTGAATCGGTTACGGCTGACGAAATTGCAAAAGTGGTCAGTCGGGAAACCGGTATTCCTGTGACAAAATTGGTCGAGGGCGAACGCCAAAAGCTCCTTCATTTAGCTGACAATCTGCACAAACGGGTGATTGGTCAAAATGAAGCCGTAACTGCCGTTTCCGATGCCGTCATTCGTTCACGAGCCGGTTTACAGGATCCCAGTCGACCGCTTGGCTCATTCCTATTTCTGGGGCCAACCGGAGTGGGTAAAACTGAACTCGCTAAAGCCCTGGCGGAAGATTTATTTGATTCTGAAAATCATATGGTTCGAATTGATATGTCCGAGTATATGGAAAAAGAATCGGTTTCACGATTAGTGGGTGCAGCTCCCGGTTATGTTGGCTACGAAGAAGGCGGTCAGTTAACCGAAGCAGTTCGTCGTAATCCTTACACCATTGTGCTATTTGATGAAATTGAAAAGGCTCACCCGGATGTCTTTAATATTTTGCTCCAGGTGTTGGATGATGGCCGTCTGACTGATAGTCAAGGACGAACCATTGATTTTAAAAACACCATTTTAATTATGACGTCCAATTTGGGGTCGGACATTCTATTGGAAGGAACCGACGAGAATGGTATTATTTCTGATAATGCCAAGAAACAGGTCGATCAACTACTCAAAGCATCATTTAAACCTGAATTTTTAAATAGAATTGACGATGTTATCATGTTTAAGCCGTTGTCTCGAACTGATATTGAAAAAATCGTTCAAAAATTAATTGATCAGCTTTCTGTGCGAACAAAGGCGCAGGATATTAAGCTTTCAATTTCAGATCAGGCTAAACAATGGATTGCTAAGAATGGGTATGAACCGCAATATGGCGCACGTCCTCTTCAGCGTTATGTAACCAACGTTGTTGAAACCCCTCTTGCAAAGATGATCGTTGGTGGTCAGGTTAAACCACATAGCATCGTTCATATCAATTTGGAAAACGATGCCCTGTCTTTTGTACCTGAGCAGGTAACTGCCACGCAAGTGTAAGGTGGGATATCTTTGTCAAAAGAATATCGGATTCCAACGAATAATCATACAGAACTTGCGGTTACCGTTTTTTCTACGACTCATCCGGTAGGTATTGTTCAAGTTATTCATGGTGCTTTGGAACATCAATCACGTTATTTTGATTTTGCGGCTTATTTAAATCAGCAGGGTTTTATTGTCCTAACTTCAGATAATCGTGGCCATGGCAGATCTGTATCCAAGGATGATCCTTTGGGCATCATGTTCAGCTGGCAGCAATTAGTTAACGATCAGGTTTGTTTAAGTCACTTTATTAAGCGGCAATATCCTGGGCTACCGCTGTTTTTGTTCGGTCACTCGTTTGGATCGATTCTCGGCCGATTATATCTTCAAAAACATGATCAACTATTAAATGGTCTGATTTTGACTGGGACTGCCAATTACATCCCAATGGTAAGTATCGGACTTCTTTTGGGAACCGTTTATACGCGCTTACATCTTGAAAATCGTTATTCCAAGTTATTATCAAGGCTTTCTGGATTGACACCTGGTGATCATTCTTGGCTAAGTTACAATCTTGAAAATGTTCAACGGGTATCCAATGACCCGGATATGATAAATCAATATCCTGTATTAAGTTTAATGACGCTGTGGCAGGGCGACTACGAGCTTAAGCAGGTTACTCATTTCCATTGCCAAAGGCCCGGATTACCGATCATTTCTATTACGGGGGATCACGATAAATTTAGTGGTGGCAGTCATGGATTAACAGACACAATTAAGACATTACACAAAATTGGTTATTCAAATGTAAAAAATAAAGTCATGCCCCATATGAAGCATGAAGTTTTACAAGAAGTTGATCACCAAAAAGTATATGAACAAATTGATGCCTTTTTATACGAACACATTTAATCAAGCGGGATGACTTATTTTTGACTTTAATTTGAAATCAGTCGTCGTAAAAAAAGTGAGGCTGGGCAACGTTTACGTTTGTCCCAGTCTCACTTTTTATTAATTATCGAGAATTATTTGGAAAATGATCCTTTGCTGATAAGGTAAATACCGTTTGTTGCACAAAAGCCAACAATGGCGGCCGTGATACCAATTTGCATAGGGTTGTATGGTAAAACCTCAAGTTGATTGGCAATGTAACCGATGATTTCACCAAAGATCAATGCCCAAAAAATGACGACAAGATTTGAAGCAATAAGTTTCATAGTCTTAGGCCTCCTGACAATCAATGGTATTTTAGCATATTTCCTAAGAAAAATCACTGTGAATTTACATTTAGAATTTAGTAATGAGACCTAATTGTTTGGTATAATTTGGTAGAAAGAAGGGAATTCAATTGACGTACGTACCATTACAAGTCATTAGCTCATATAGTTTACTTCAAAGTCCGATTCGGATCTCTGAATTGGTCACAGAAGCCAAAAAGCGTGGATATAAAGCACTTGCGATGACAGATATTAATGTCATGTATGGCGCTGTTGAGTTCTATGATACATGCATCGACGCCGGTATTCAGCCAATTATTGGACTGACGCTGAATCTTCCCGGCGTAATGCTGTCTGAAAACAATTATTCGATTCTTTTATTGGCCAAAAACCAAACGGGGTATCAAAACCTTTTAAAAATATCAACGTTAAAAAACTCTGGTGAAACCGATGTAACGATTGATCAACTCAATGGCCGACTGGATGGACTATATGTCATTTTGCCGCCGTTGGCGGAAATTAACGATTTACTGCTTCAGGGAAAATCAGCAGATATTTCCGATTTGATTTCTAAGTTAATGGATCTTGGCCTTACAAAGCAAGATCTTAAGTTTGGCGTGGACTACCATTCTTCTGATGCTTTAATCGATATGCTCAGCAAAGTAGCGGCTGACAATCAAGTCCAGTTGATTGCGGATGCGCCGGTTCAATACTTGAATGCCGAAGATTATTTTCCAATGCAGGTTTTAAAAGCCATTGCTGCTGGTACTAAGATTTCCAATGTTGCCGAACTTAGCCAACAGGTTGGTCCTTATTTTCTCCGGCCCCAAGATCAAATGGAAAAAGAATACCAACGACTCCATTTAAATGCGGCTCTTCAAGCCATCGATGAGGTTGTTTCCAATTGTCATGTCGAAATTAAAAAAAAGCAGCCGAAACTGCCACAATTCGAAACCCCCAACGATATGGAACCTGGTCAATATTTACGGCAGTTATGTGAAAAGGGACTTTCTAAGCGACTGGAAGCGGCTCATATTTCCGATGATGCACCTTATCGCCATCGGCTTGACAGAGAATTATCAGTGATTCATTCAATGGGATTTGATGATTACTTTTTAATTGTTTGGGATGTTATTAATTTTGCTCATCAAGCCAGGATTATAACCGGACCGGGTCGGGGATCGGCTGCCGGGTCACTTGTTGCCTATACGTTATTTATTACCGACGTTGATCCCATTAAGTACGAGCTGCTCTTTGAACGCTTTTTAAATCCCGAGAGAGTTCAAATGCCCGATATTGATTTGGACATTCCAGATGACAAACGTG
>Ga0214925_100431_pt1 | contig 20544 bp, 25 predicted proteins | sample Stichaenrichment_FD_168299 | JGI IMG/M metagenome (GOLD analysis project Ga0214925, IMG submission 168299) | Xylose enriched microbial communities from anaerobic bioreactor in Madison, Wisconsin, United States - 63SRT | ecosystem: Engineered > Bioreactor > Anaerobic > Unclassified | place: USA... | reverse complement strand
TTGATAAGTGTAAACATAACGGAATTGCAATTGCAAGCGCGATGGACGAGGACAAATTTCCAAAAGAGGTAGCATACTATTTTAGAACTTACTACACACGTGACCAATGGATTGAAATTCAAGATACATTCGCCCGTGCGTGGATAATTGGTTATCAAGTGGAGGCAGAAAAATGACTGGCACCGAATATGCCAAAGCAATCCAAACGAAAGCCATGGTTGCCAACCTAGAAATGAACGCGGCAATGACAACTGAGCAACAGGCACAAATTGGCCAGGACTTCATTGCGCACATTGTGGAGTTGAATGAAAGGGGAACTGGTAGTGAAAAGCGAGCTAAATAAATCTGCATTAGCATATTTGGATGATCTTTATGGAGAATATCGCCGTTTAAATAACATCATTGCTTCAACCAAAATTGCGTTAGCCACTGACTATAATCATGAAGTTGATGAAAATACATCTGGCAGCAAGTCTAATCGTATTAGTCGACCACAAGAAACGATAATGATTCGCTATGATTCTAGTCCTAAACTTGAATTTTACGAAAAGGTTAAAAAAGGTATTGAAGATTCACTGCTTTGTATGACTAATGAGCAAAAGTACATTTTCAAGCTCCGATATGATTCTAATGATTACTATGATTGGGACACAGTCGGTAATATTGCTGGTGAAAAGTTCATAGGAAAACCATACTCACATAGCGGTATCTACAAGAAGAGATATAAAATGCTTGAACTTCTTGGCAAAAAAATCGGATTTTGCTAAAAGTGGACTACAACGTATAGAAGTCCACTGCGTATAGGTGCTAAATTGGTAGTATGCCAAATGTGATTGACGTGCATGAAGTATTCCTCCAAATTACAGACTGGTAATCTCTGTGGGCTAATTGGTAAGCCACAATGGGATGTAGGTTCGAGACCTACCAGCGATATAGTTATACGATGTTAGTGTCCACGATAGACCATTCGTATAACGTGTGCTTATGGCGGAATAGGTAGACGCTAAATTGTGTGGGGTTCTCAGGCCATACGTGATTGAAAGGTACTCATATCTTGTGTAGGGTGCAAATCCCTACCAAGCACATTAAACGCGCCCACGGCTCCAAAACGGACAATCTCCAAGCTGACTCTCGCTTTTTAGCGGGAGTTTTTGTATACTTAACTTAGTTTGGAAAAAGGTTAATAAATTGAGAGGAGGTTTACCATGGTGATAACAAGGGTGCAAGTTAAACAAAAAAATATTGACTGGGCTTTTAAGGAAACTGATTTAAGGGAAGATAAAAAGATTAAAATACAAGATGAACTGAATTGGTTACAGAATAATAATAAAAATTATTTAAATCCTACAATTAAACAGCTTGGAAGCTTTGCTACTCGGTTGCATGTACCATTTGGAAACCTCTTACTTGATAAAATTCCTGAGACGGAAAGCATACAGTTGGCATTTAGAACAAAAGAAAATGTACCGGCAGAAGTTAGCCTTAATGTTCGAGCCATTATATATGAAATGCAACGTAAACAAGCATGGTTTAAAGAAGAAAGTGGATATGCCAATAAGGAGTTGGGCTTAATTGGTGTTGCAAAAGGCAAGCACTGTACAATTAGTGATGTAGTTTTAAAAATGAAAGAGTTTTTGAAATTAAATCATTTTAAGACTGCACGCGAACTTTTTAACGACTTGCGAAACCAACTTGCTTATCATGGAATTTTAGTCATGCAAAAAGGTGGCGTTGGCTTAGGAAATAATAGACCATTGGATGTAGAACAAGTTAGAGCATTTGTATTGCTAGATGACTATGCTCCTTTAATTTTTCTTAATCAAAAAGATAGTTTTACTGCTAGAATATTCTCATTAGTACACGAATTTGTTCATATATTGAGAGGTACTGATGAGTTATTTAGAAATGTGGATGAAACTTTAGAAGAAGAGCGATTTATAAATGAAGCTGTGGCACGTTTTTTAATGCCAAAAGATGATTTTGAAAAAGTGTTTGATTCTTTAGGAATAAACAAAGTCGCACGTCATTTTAATGTCAGTCCGTTTTCGGCAGCTATAAGAGCTAAAAATCTTAAATTAATGGATGACATCACGAGCTATTCTGTATTTGATATGGAACCAGTTCTTAGTAAAAAGAATAGTGGAGGCAATCCATATAATACAGCTTTAAGTCTTAATGACAATAGGTTCACATCGGCTTTGGTTAATTCACAAATGAATGGTACTTTGCCACCAACTAAGGCAGCATCTTTGCTTGGAATAAGCACAAAGATGCTAGGGAAAACTATAAGTATTTTTAACGAACGTGAGGTAGGGTTATGAGCGGATATCTAATTGATTCTAATATTTTAATTGTATCCAACCGTAACTATCGGCAGGATTATTTTCCAGTTGTTTGGGATTTTTTTAAAAATAACCAAGATGTTTATATATCTAACTATGTGTATGACGAATTATTAAAGTTGGATGATGACTTGTGTCAATGGACAAAAAACAATTATAAAAATCGAGTGTTGCCTTTGGAAGATTCGGTGACGGAGTACACGAAAGTGATTAATTATGTGGTTTCATCAGGTAAATGGAAACCAGCGGGATATGAACAATGGTCTAACGATGTTGATAAAGCTGATCCTTGGCTTATTGCTTATGCATTAAAACATGGTTTTACAATTGTAACCGATGAAAATAACACTGGCCCTAATGGAGGCTCAACTAATAATGAACCTAAAATTCCATTTGTAGCCTCTTACTTTAAGGTGGATACAATTAATTTTTGGGAACTATTAAACAGGAAACATTTCAAAGCGCAGTAAAAATGTTACTGAATGGGTGCAGGCTGACTCCCGGCTAGATAAGTGGTGCAAGGATAATAAGCGTCGTGCTAAACAGCATGGCGCTTTTAATTTGGAAAATAAAACTAAGCCGGTATATCAAGCCTTACAGGGCGATGGATTTAAATTGGAAAATAAAGGTTAATTCTAAACCAGTCGAAATCGACTGGTTTAAAAACGGAGGTGTGGTGGTATGTAATGAAACGAAAGTTAACGCCAAAACAGCAGAGGTTTGCCGACGAGTATATCAAGTCTGGCAATGCTGCTGAAGCGGCTCGTAAAGCGGGGTATAGTAAACGCTCAGCCCGCTCAGTTGGACAGGAAAACCTGACAAAACCTGACATTAAAAAATACATCGATGAACAGATGGCTGAGATAGAATCTAGCAAGATTGCAGACGCCAAAGAGGTTATGGAATTTTACACTAGAGTGCTTCGTGGTGAAGAGCTAGAAACCGTAGTGGTGGGTACTGCTGACGGTGCTGAATCTATTGAACGTCCACCAACTACCAAGGACAAAACGGCTGTTGCTAAGGAAATACTAAAGCGTTATCCGGGCAACGATAAGCTCGTTGAACAACAGATTCGCAAGCTTAAAGCTGATGCAGATATTGCGGAGTCTAAAGCTAAATTGCTACGAGGTGGTAAGGATAATCGACAAGTTAAGACTGATGAGTATTTGGAAGGGTTGAAGGCGATACTTAAGGATGAATAAAAAGCAAAACATACTAAATCAAATATTAACCGGCAAACAGCAGACAGTGCTACGTCAAGGGCTTTTTAACTCTGAATGGAAATTAATGGTTAATTATGGAGCTGTTCGATCTGGGAAGACAATCGTTGATAACTACCTGTTCCTTTATGAATTGAAACAGACTGCTAAATTAGCAAGCCAACAAGGTTATGATAATCCCCTTTATATTCTTGCTGGGGTATCTAGTAAAACAATCTGGAACAATGTGCTGAATCCATTGGCCAATGATTTCGGCATTGATTTTAAGTTTGACCGTTATGGCAACTTTAATTTATATGGTGTCACGGTCGTTCAGGCGTATACCGGTTCAATTAGTGGCCTTGGGGCTATTCGTGGTATGACGGCATGGGGGGCATATATTAACGAAGCCAGTCTTGCCAATGAAGAAGTGTTTAGTGAAATCCGTGACCGCTGTTCTAAGGGCTCTAAGCGCATTATTTGTGATACTAACCCTGACATTCCAACACATTGGCTTAAACGAAATTATATTGATAATCCCGGCCATTCTAAGAGTATTATCAGCAATCATTTTGTACTAACTGATAATACTTTTTTAGATGATGATTATATCCAGACAAAAAAGGAAACAACGCCTAGCGGCATGTTTTACGATCGTTCAATATTAGGACTGTGGGTTAGTGGTGAAGGTGCCGTGTATCGTGATTTTGACGAGCGTAAGATGGTTGTTTCAAATGATATGATCCCGAGCGGGCTGAGCTACGTTGTTGGCGTCGATTGGGGATATGAACATAAGGGTTCCATTGTAGTGTTTGGTGTCAGTGAAGATGATACTTGGTATTTACTTGAGGAGCATACGCAGCAGTTCCGCGAAATTGGCTATTGGTTGAATGTAGCATCAGATATTCAGGAACGGTACGGGCAACGGATTCCATTTTACTGCGATAGTGCCCGACCAGAACATGTTGCAGCATTTAGCGAACATGGAATCAATGCAATTAATGGGTATAAAAGTCGGTTGACTGGCGTAGAAAATGTGGCAAGTTTGATGAAAGCTAACCACTTTTTTGTTACCAAAGAGGCGATTGATAATCGTCAGTTTAGTACCGGTCAAGATGGTTATCATTATTTCTTAGACGAAGTTTATCAGTATGTTTGGGATGAGAAGACTGGTGAGCCTGTTAAGCAGAATGATGATGTCATGGACGCGATGCGTTATGCGATTGCGTCACAAATGAGAATGATGCGGATAAACCAAACCAATAATCATTCTGTCCAAGCTAATACGCTTAGAAACTTTGGTATTTAAGGAGATGAGGAATCATGGTAAACGATGTAAATGCACCCACAACCATGACACCATGGGCGTTTTATCCCAAGAATGCGGATGTGAAAATGCTGAATGGCCCACGGTTTGATCAAGATGCTAACCGGGTATTCAAGATGAGTGCAGATAAATTTGAGTCTATTAAGAATGACCCTAATGCACTGGGCATTGTAGTCAGTCGCTTTATCAATCGGCATTTTACACATCAGTTAAAACGTATTTTAACCATGCAACGTTATTACATTGGTGTGAATGATATTAAGTTTTGGCAGTCCGGTAAAGCAACTAATCGTGCTGATAACCGGATTGCTAATGAGATGCCGAAATATATTACGAATATGCGGGTTGGATATACCTTTGGGAATCCAATTCGTTTCCAATACAATGACGATTCAAGTCAAACGGACACTAACCGTGATGAAGTTAATACGGCTATTGATGAGTTTAATCAGCGAACCAATGAAGCTTATCACGAGAAAGTGATGAAGAAAAATCTATCCGTAACTGGTCGTGCTTATGAATTAGAGTATGTCAAACGCGACACAACAGACTTATATGTCATGGCTTTAGATCCAAGTGAAACATTTGTTGTTTATGACACTGATCCAGAGCAGCACTCACTATTTGCTGTGCATTATTACTATGTTGAGGATGATGAAACTCCAGTATGGTATGTTGAAGTCTATACAGATGATCATACGATTCGATATGAACCTAACGGCTATCCTAATTCACAATTGACTTTCGATGATAGTAATCCGGACAACTACGAGGAACATTACTTTGGTGGTGTGCCCGTCACTGAGTACGTTAACAATGATGAAAGACTCGGCGACTGGGAAGGTGAAATGGATAACTTCGATGCTTATGATAAAGCAATCTCTGAGATGGCTAACAGTGAGGAAGATTTTAGCAATGCCACGTTAGTAATTACGGGTGAGTTTGACTTTGGTACTGATTCCAGTGGGAAACCCAAGACTCATCCAGACGTTGATGGAAGCAATCGTTATATGTGGCTTAAGCCTGCACGGGCACAGGGGATGAACAGCGATAATGTTATTCAACCTTCTGTTCAGTATCTGACTAAGAATTTACCTATCGATGCTTGGAATGCATACGTTAAGACGCTCAATGACAATATGCATAAGTTTACCAATTCACCCAATGTAGCAGATGAGAACTTTGCCAGTAATGCTTCAGGTGTAGCAATGTCATATAAGTTATGGGGCAGTGACCAGGAACGCGCTACTCAACAAGAACTGTATGCTCGTGGTCTAATGCGTCGCTTGCGATTATTGGGAAACTACTGGTATACACTCGGAAAAATCAGAGATTCTAATTTGATTGAAAACGTTACGCCTGTGTTTACGCCTAACTTGCCCAAGAATGATACTGAGATTGTTGATAATGTGCAGAAGCTTTCTAAAACGGGTGAGTTCAGTCAACAGACATTATGGGAGATGGCACAAGCTGTAACTGGTATTAAACCGGATGAGGAACAGTCACGAATGAATGCACAAGCTGAATCTGAACCAACAATGACCATGCCAGGCGACTACCCTGATACATTTAATAAGCCATCTAACGAAACTGAACGTCAAGTAGAACCTCATACTGCTGAATTTGATGAGTCACAGCCAACAGGAGTTCAATCAGTTGGTGAGGAACAACAGGTCACTTTAGCACAGGCCATTGTTAAACAGCGACAGGCACAGCAAGGTGGTGCTAGTTAATGGAACGAAAGACTGTTCTGCAATTAGCACAACGTGTTTATGGTGAGAACGACAAACGTGTAAAAAAATTGAGTGAATTATTTAAACATGCTAATAACGAAATTGTGGACGTTCTAAGCACTTTTATTGCTGATGAGGTTAATTGGTCAGCTCCAGCCCCCAAAGCCCAAATACAGGAGCTGATGGACGATATCGCCAAATTAGCCGTGTCTGCCGCTATTGATGAACGCCCGTTTGTTAATCAAACATTTAGAGATGAACGAGTTAAGACTTATGGTGATGTGGCTAAGCAGCGAGTTAACCTAATCGTTACCCAGCTGGCTATAGATCAAAAACAAGTTATTCAAAGTAATCTAAATCATATTGACCGGGCACCACTAGTAAATCCGCAACCGGATCGTGCTGTGTATTCAAGGCATAAGTCAGACATAGCGGTGCAAAAAATTGTGGGTGATAATCATCAGGGCTGGCAGGGAGCTTCTTGGCAGGATCGAATCTATAAAGAGAAGTCCGCGCTAATGCGTCAGTTAGACGATCAAGTAGACGATGTATTGAAGAATCACTATAAGCCGCAGGATTTCAGCAAAGAGATTGCAACTAAACTTGACTCGTCGGAAGGGCGTGCAGAACGCATTCTTAGAACTGAATCAAGCGGCGAACTGTCAAGACAATTGATTGATGATTTTGGTCAGCGAAGCGTCAAGCGTTATCAAATTGAAGCAGCTCTGTCAGTAACGACGTGTGAGGAATGTGAGGCGCTGGACGGAACAGAATATAATATTGATGAAGCTAGTGAAGGGGTGACGCTGCCACCATTTCATCCTAATTGTCAGTGCACAATTATTGAAGTCGCTGATAATGATTACAGTGTTGATTTTAGTCAAATGCCAAAGAATTATGGATTGGATTAGGGCCACTTAAATTATGTAAGTGGCCTTTTAATTTGCCCTTTTTTCGGCAGCGGGCGTTAAAGAACAGCTGACAGTTATACCACTTAGAAAGTATTTTAGGAGGAATTTTTATGTTTAAACGATTATTACCAATGAATTTACAGTACTTTGCTGAACCAGTACCTGGAAGTGGTAATGAGGTAGATGCCAAGCCGGCTAATAATTCTCAAAATGGTAATGGCGATGGTGGCAATAAGGATAACAATGGTGAAAATGGGTCTCAAGGTACCGGCAAGCAGTTTGATCGTAAAGAGGTCCGAGGGTTAATTTCAAGCGCTATTGATGATTTTAAAAAGAAGTCTCTTCCGGATTTATTGGAGCAAGCACGTCAAGATGGTGAAAACCGTGCCAATATGACTGCAGAGCAACGTGAATCAGCCGATCAGAAAGCCCGTCAAGCTGAGTTAGACAAGCGTGAATCTGAATTGAATCGCCGTGAATCAATTAATGCAACACGCGATTTGTTGGCTAAGGAAAACTTACCAGAAGATTTTGCAGAAGTGCTGAACGATGTCGATACTGATAAGCGCGCACAACATGTCAAAAACTTTGGAAAAGCGTTTAATAAAGCCGTTCAAGCTGGTGTTGAGGAACGCTTGAAGGGTAAACAAACTCCAGGCCAAACTGTAAATAACGGCAATGATCGTGAAGATACTAAATTCGCTCAAGAGTTAGCTGCAATGGCACATCCAAAGAAGCCTGCAAGTGATTTCTTTGGTCATAAAAAATAAGGAGGTTTAATCAATGACGGTTAAACGTGATTTTATTTCAGAAACCCAAGTGTTGGGGAATGTACAACAGAAGGTAGCATTGCCTGGACTAATTAGTGCAACCAGTGTAACGGCTAACAGTTTTGGTCGGAAAGTTATTCCGGCTGGGACGGTAGTTGGTGGTGCTAGTTCGTTTTTAGACGATTCACAAGCTGTATTGTCAGTAGGACAAGATGCCAAAGCACAAGGTGTATTAGAGCACGATGTAGATGTTACAGCTGGTGATGCGACTGGTACAGTCATTATTTTTGGCTTTATTAATACTGCTCGTATTGCTAGTGGAGATGTTTCAGCCGATGCTAAAGCAGCATTAGCTGGTAAAGTTACATTCTTCAATCGACCATAGGAGGACTGATAAATAATGAATATTTTTGATTTAGTAAATGCAACTAATATTGCCGCATATTGGGAAACAATTGCGCAGCAAGAAGCGCCATACTTTGGTGAAACTATTTTTCCAAATGTTCGTCAAGTAGGTATGACGATGGACTGGTTGAAAGGTGCAACCGGAGCACCCGTTGCTTTAGCACCATCAGCACTCGATACTAATGTTGTACCACGGGGACGTAAGGGACTAAGCAAGTTAACTCAGGATATGGCTTTCTTCAAAGAATCTAAATATGTTGATGAAAAGTTACGTCAGCAGTTATTAATGCTAGGCAATAGTGCTGACCAAACACTACGTGATACGATTATTGCGCATATTTTCGATGATGACATCGAGTTGATTAAGGGCGCTGCATTGCGGCGTGAGATTATCCGGATGGAAGCTTTGACAACCGGTAAAGCTAAGGTGACTGGGAATGGTGTTGATATGACTATTGACTACGATATGCCAGCTGAAAATATTGGTGCCTCAAAGGTTGCTTGGGGGGATGCTAAAGGTAACCCATTTGAAGACTTTGACCGGATTACGACACAAATTGGTAATAAAACAGGAGCCACGATCTCACGAGTTGTTATGAACCGGGTAACTTGGAATACGCTTGCAAGTAATGATGCTATTAAGTCTACTTTGCTGGCTAGTTCTGCAAGTAAGACTAATGTGGTATTACCCAAGTCTGTTATTATGGCCTACCTGGAAGATGAATATGGTTTGAGTTTTGCTATTTATGATAAAGGGTACCTTGGTGCGGATGGTAAATTAGTTAAGTTTATTCCAGACGGTAAAGCCGTCTTTATGCCAGCTGTTGATCTTGGTAATACGCATTTTGGGACAACCCCAGAAGAAGCTGACCTGCTATCTTCTAATGCGGCACAAGTTCGTATTGTTGATACCGGTGTCGCAGTTACAACGACTACGAAAACTGACCCAGTGAATGTTGAAACTAAAGTATCTATGATGTCTTTGCCTTCATTTGAACAAGCTGACTCGGTTTATGTATTAGATACGACCGCAGGGGCGACAACCACTACAAATACCTCAGGATCTGGTGCCACAAGTAGTACAACGACTGGTTCAGGAAAGTAGTTCACGGAGGGCTTTTTATGAATGATGAAGAGCGAACTGAACGAATTAAATCTTTACTGCATGGGGTAAAACTGATGCGTGATTTAAAAGATGATGACAACGTTCTTGATGATAAGCTGGAACTTTATATTGGTGACGCATTGGATGCAATTGGCATCTATATTAACCAGGCTGAGGTACCACAACAATTAGATGGAGTCGTGCGCAAGATGGCTGCGTCTAAGTTTGTCCAAGAAGGTGCAGAGGGAACCACGGCTACATCAGAAGAAGGGCTATCTTTTACTTTTTCAGATGATGACATGAAACCGTTTGCTACGTTACTAAATAAGTATGTAGACAATCAGTCTGGTACTAACCGGTTAGGATCGGTGGTGACCTGGGATTGAAAATTGAAAGGGCCTATCTGTTGGCTAATAAAACTTCAAGGCCAGCGGGTTCATTAAATCGTAAAGCTGAGCCAACTTTGCTTGAAATAATTGCGGATGCACGAGTTAATCAAATGGGCGCCCAACGACAGATGACTGTTTTTGGCAAAGTATATGCGGACGCTAGAATTGTTCGAATAATGGGAGAGCATACTGCCGATAATATTGGGCTTGCAAATATGAGTCTTAAAACGTTCATGCCAAATTACGCCATCACTAAGACAGCTTATCACCAATATCGAACCGATTTTTATATCATTGTTGATAAAAAGCAAGTTGGAGGTGACTAGATGTCAACTGATAATGAGCATATTCCAACAGTTAGATATGGTATGACGGATAGTTGGTCGATTCCTATTAATCAATTAATGCATACCATGGCGACAGTTGGCAGTGGGCAAGGAGTTACACGCTTACAACGACTGCAATACGCACTAGATACAAATGCTAAGAAAGTTATTCATAATGCAGGTGTTGATGTGCAGAAGAAAGCTCGAGAAATTGAGCGTGCCAATGTTGGTGGCAAAAAATCAGGATACAAATCTACAGGAAATTTAATGCGAAGTATTGATGCACATGACAATTCAGAAGGAATGCAGACTGAAATTGCACCAGAAGCAATGACTAAGCAAGATTATGAATACGGTCAAGCTGTTGAGTTCGGTACGAAGGATGGTAGAATGCCTGCACAGCCATTTATGAAGCCTGCTGGTGATGAAATTGGTAGCAAGCTGAACGAGACCGCCATGAAAGCTCTTAACCAAGCTATTAAGGAGGCATAGCTGTGGAACCAATATATCCGGCCGTAGACCTACTATTAAGTGCCCAAGATTCTTTAGCAGGCCTTAATGTGTTGGTATTGCTACCGAGCGATGAAGAAGATAATTTGACATTTCCGCAAGTTACTCTGCAACTTGATAATGTTACAGATACTAGTCAGTTAAAGTTTATCAGCCAGGATCAGTTAACATTGCATGCTGATTTGTACGTAGACCATGATTCATACGGTGATGCACTGAACTTACAGCAAGCTATCACAGATCGGTTAAAATCATTAGTTGGTCAGAATTATCCCTTCATGGCGCTTCATTATTCTAGTCGGATTCTTACCGACAATTCACTACAAGATCGGACGTTATTTCATGTACCGATTCTTGTAGACTATCAAGTTAATTACTAATTACTTACTGACGCTTAGGCGTCTTTTTATTTAGAAAGGGGCAGAAATATGCCAACAGGAATTGGAACAACAACAGAAGTTATCAGTCCAAAATTTGCCGATAAATTTATGTACTTTTGGAAACGTGATAGCTGGCCAAAATCACGTAAACCAGAGGTAATGGGCCTACAAGGTGCTAGTTCCGGAACGAATACACGGACGGCTTCAAACGTCCAAACCAAAACGGTCACGTTGAAATCGTTGGGTGCTAAAACACAGCAACGAGTTGTTAATTTGGTTTATACCCAAAATGACAGCCTATATCGTGAATTAAATGATGCTTGGTCAAAAGGCGAAGTGATTCATTTATGGCGTGTTGACTTTAATACGTTACAAGGTACTAAGCCTAATCGAAGTGCAGAAGCTGAGTATTCGCAATGCCTTGTACCACAACTACCAATCACTGAAGGCATTGGTGCTATTACGCAATCAAATGCAACGTTTGAGGTGCAAGGCGAAGCCGTTGATGATGAAGATGGTAAGCCAGCTCGGGTTACAGAAGCTGACTTAGTTGATGGTTCATTTGATGTGTTGGACAAAGCCCTATATGCCTTCAGTCATGGTCAAGATGTTGGCGACAACAGTGCGACGACTAATATCCCTGATGAATCACAGCCATCTGATAACACAGCAAGTAATGGTTCAGCTAATACAGGTAAGTAACTTTTTAAGAAAGAAAGGATTTTAAATTATGCAATCTTTAAATATTAACGGTAAGTCATTAACACCAGTTATCAATTTTCGCTTTCGGTCGGTACTAGGTAAAAAGATGGGTGATGAGCAAGATAAGTCTGGATTTTCAAACCTAATTACTGGATTGGTACAATCTGATCCAGATGCTTTGTTAGCATTCTATGAAGCGGCACTAGCAAGTGATCACCCAAGCGACAGTGATTTGTATGACGCTTTGGATGATCAAGTATTCAAAGATACTGATTCCGAAGAAACCGCCTTTAAAGATGCAGTCAATGCATTAAATAATAGTGGTTTTTTCAAGATCAAGGCCAAAGCCTGGAAGAAGCGCAACGATCAATTGCGAACCGCCTTGCAAGCACAGCTCGACGCCTTGGCCGACCAAGACGATCAACGGGCAGCAACGCAGAAGACCGGGATTCAAGTTGGCCTCGATCAGATCAACGAAGCGGAGAACGCTTTCGACAAAATGACAGCACCAGTAGCAAACAGTCAGACAGCCTCAGTCAATGGTTAGAAGGCGCTCGTCGTTATATCGGCATTACTGATATTAATGCTTTTTATGATTTAACAGTCTCAGAATATAATGCCATGCTCAAAGGAGCGTTGCTGGCTAGAATTGATGATTTACATGCACAGAGGCAAGCTGCTAGTTTTACCAGACCGGTTCTTATTGCGGACGGTGAGAAGAACCAACAGTACGACCAAGAAATAACAGAGAATTTGAAGCGACAGGAATCGCAGATAAAACAACAGTTTGACCCGTATTTTATCAAACAGCAGCAGAATAAAAACGAACAGACAATGGCACTGTATCAATTAATGCACGGCAATGGAGGTGGCGACTAGTGGGCGCAGATTATGTAGTTGATGATAAAGTTCGTTGGTCGTTTGTGGATGATGTCACGGCTCCATTAACGCGTGTTAAGCAAATGTTAACGGATGCCCAGAGCTTAGTTAATGGATCAGTGAATCCAACGAAAGCACTGGAGGACGCATATAGAACATTAGGGACTAGCGGTGCTGATTCGGTTCAAAAGATAGTCACTGACGCTAAAGAACTACAGTCGTCAATGAATTCAATTCCCAAAGATACCAAAGTTGATGTAACAAGTAATGCACAAAAAGCCATTGATGATGCCAAGATGGTAAAGGATGGCTTAGGTGACATTCCAAAGACAACCGACGCTGATGTTAAAGTCAATACGACTGATGCAGTAGCAAAAGCCAAAGAGCAAGTTTCGTTGCTGGGAAAGATTCCAAAAGACGTTAAGACTGAAATTTTAGCTCAAGCCAATGATGCTGGCATCAAAAATTTTGATGCTATTTTGGATAAAGTTCCGCGAAAGGTCAAGACAGATCTGACCGCTAACGTTAACGATGGCAAGATAATTGATTTTGAAAAAGTTTTGTCAAAGATTCCTGAAACTAAGCGAACGGTATTGGAAGTTGAAGACAAGGTATCAGCGCCAATTAAGTCTTTGACCACTAAAACTGAAGAAACGACTCAAAAAACTAGTAGTCTGAGAAGTGTATTAGTTGGTACATTTGCTGGAAACATTGTTTCAAATGGGATTGTTTCTTTGGGGAGCAAGCTAATCGAGTCAGCTAAAGATGGATTAGAACTAGCCGAATCTGGTGAGCAAACCGTTCGGGCTTGGTCAGCTATGGATGTGCCTCAGAATAAGATTAAAGATCTATCTGGTAACATGGTGACTTTGCGGAATGAAACTGGTTTTGCGGCGGGCGATATCAAGAATATCCAGAAGCAATTTTATGGATTTACAGATAATGTGAAAGACACTAAAGCGTTGACTACTGGGGTAACTGCCTTAGCGGTAGCTTCTGGTAAAGGTGTGGAGACTGCGGATGGCTTGACAGGTTCATTTAAAAAGATTGAATCACAAGGCAAGTTAACCAGTATGGCATTTACTCGGATGACTGCTGAGGCCCCGGCTTTGCCTAAGCAACTTGCAGCTGCCTTAGACATGAGTCAAAGCCAATTGAAAAAGGCGGTTGCTGATGGCAAGGTATCTTCAAGCGAATTTGAAACGGCCATCTCCAAAATTGGAAATAATTCCAAACAAGTTTTTGCAGATTTTGGTAAGACTGGCGAGGGGGTCATGGCTCAGATTAAGGGTAGCTGGACGGGTATTAAATCAACCCTGATGCAACCACTGGTGGATACTAAAACATCTGGTTTAGAGTCCGTTAGAAACTTGTTACAATCTAAGGACATGACTGCGTTAGCCCATTCTGTTGGTGAAGGATTAGCATTTATGGCTGGCAAAGCATCTGGCTTAATTGGGTATATCGCAGCGCACCAAAAAGATATTAATGCCATTATTGAGAGTTTGACTTCAATCATGGTCATTCTAACCAAGTCTATCTGGTCTACTATCAGCGGCATGTTCAAAGGTATTGCAGATGCCTTTGGCTTAGTCAGCGATAATGCTAAAAAAACTAATGATCCACTGAAGCAGGTTGAATCTGCTTTAGATAGCATTTTGAAACACAAGAGTGCAATTCAAGACTTTGGCAAGATTCTGGTTGCTGCATTTGCTGTGAAGAAGATTACTGAATTTGTTAAAGGATTCCAAGAGTTGTCAGCTACACTTGGAAAGACGGCTATAGGTTCAGGGATTATGAAGACCTTTACCGCATTTTCAACAAAACTAAATGAAACTAAAAAGATTTTTCCTGCGTTTGGGACAGCACTAAAGGCAGTGCCGTTCACCATCTGGATTACAGCTATTGCGGCAATCGTGTTAGCTTTAGTTGAGTTGTATAAGCATAATAAAAAGTTCCGTGAGTTCGTAAATGGGCTTGTTGATACAATCAAAGATTGGTATAAGGATGCTACTAAGTGGCTTGGTAATGCTGTAACGTGGATCAAAAAGACATTCGGACCTTTCTTCAAAGCGGCGGTTAAATCCATTCAGTCAGTCTGGAAAGAGATTGAACCAGTGGTTTCGGCTGGGATTAAGATGGTCCAGCAAGTTCTCAAGCTTGGAATGGCTGTGGTAAGCGCACTCTGGAAGGTTGCCTGGGGTTATCTATCACTTGAAGTAAAAGAAACTTGGGCGATTATTAAGCCAATTATTGATATAGGCATGGCTGTGATTAAAGGCCTTATATCAGCCGGAATGGATATTATCAAAGCAATCTGGAAAGCTGCTTGGAATGTTATTAGTACGGTAGTCAAATCTGTTTGGAATGTGATTAAGCCACTAATTATCGGGGCAATGAATGTCATTTCTGACGTAATTCAAACTGTTCTTGATATTATTCATGGCAACTGGAGCAAAGTCTGGAGAGATATCAAAAATATTTTTTCAGACATTTGGAAAGCCCTATCGCAAGCGATTAAAGCTTACATGAATGGCATGCACGATATAATTTCATCAGTATTAGATGCAATTAGCACCGTTTGGCATGGTATGTGGCAAGGGCTTGGTGACTTCTTCAAGAATATCTGGAAAGGTATTAAACAGGCTGCCCAAGACGGCATAAACGGTGTTTTGAGCGTTATTAATGCCGGTGTAGATGCTATTGATTCGGTTTGGAAATTCTTTACTGGTCATAAAACCAGTGTTCACCATTTAGAGCCAGTCAAATTTGCTCAAGGTGGTGTCGTGCATACTCGTCTATCGATGGTTAACGATGGTGCCGGTCAGAACTGGAAGGAACTGTTACAACTACCTTCTGGTGAACTCAAGATGACGCATCAACGTAATGCAGTGCTACCTTTGCCAGTTGGTACACGAGTATACAATGGCGATGAAACAGCTTCTATTATGGCTTCTGCTGGTGTTGATCATTATGCACACGGCGGTATTGTTGGCAATGCGATTAATTGGACTAAGGGTAAGCTATCTGACATTGGCTCATGGATTGGTGACAAGGCCGAGGCTGTTGAGAAGTTCCTCAAAGATCCGCTCGGTAATATCTCCAAGCTACTTCATAAAGCTACTGATGGCTTATTTAAAGGGGCAGCTAGTTTTGGCGACTTAGCTAGCGGCACCATTAGCAAGCTATCAAGCATAGCAGTGGATAAGTTCAAGGAAATGTTAAATAGCACCAAAAAAACACTGGAAGTATCTGACGGTAAAGCCGGTCATTACAACCCGGGTTTAATTGAAAAAGCTGCTAAGATGATGCACATTGATAGTCTTCCGGCAGGTTTCAGTGAGCTTTTGCAAGCAACTATCATGAGCGAATCTGGTGGTAAGTCTGTGATTCAAACTATTCACGATGGCAATAGCGGCGGTAATGAAGCTGGTGGGATTCTACAATTCACACCAGGGACATTTGGTGCCTTTGCGATGCCAGACCATACCAATCGGATGAATCCGCTCGATGAGCTACTAGCTTTCTTCAATAACTCCGATTGGCGAAACAGTATTGGACACACCGTTATTTGGGGTGTTCCAAAGGTTGATTGGCTGCATAGTGGTCCACAAGGTAGTCGTCGGTTAAGCTCATTTGCTACTGGTGGTCATCCTTTAACACCACAACTTGCGACGATTGCAGAAGATGGGGACGAGTTTGTTGTTAATCCGCGTAGAAGTAATGCAATGCAATTGTTGAATGATGCTTATGAACGCACAATACAAGAACAACCGCAATTACGTAATGCAACTGAACCTAATAGTGTGGGCGTTTTGCCACAAATGCACAGCACACAGAGCAACGAGCCTGAGCAACTTAATAATTCATTGTTGGAACGGGTTATTGAACGGCTGGAAGAGATTCGCGATAAGGATAATGATATGTATTTAGATGGCGAAAAAATTTCAGCAAATAATGAGCGAGTCGGGGCTAGTAATTTTCGATTAGCTGGTGTTCAGGGGCAGATATAAAAAGCGCCCCGATTTGGGTCGCTTTTTAATCAGCTTTAATTCCATCTGCACAGCCAAACAATGTCGTTTTGACTTCACCACTTGCCGTGAATTTAAGATTAGCAAATCCATCTAAATTGTTGTTTTTGCACTGCTTTCTGAACTCTGCTATTACTTTTTGTTGTAATCCAATACCTGTAGAAGCGATTACTTCAGTATTGAGTATTTTTACAACATGATAGCCTTGTGGTAGAGGGCCAGTAGTTTCAATTAGTTGCTGTGTTTCAGAATCACTTTTACCAAATAGTGGCATTGTTATTACCTCGCTTTATTTAATGCTTTCAGTATAATCCAACAAAATCAGAATAGAAAGGAGGAGCGTATCATGCAAATATTTTCCACACGAACTGATAGGCCCCATGCTTATCGCTTTGGCGAGACTGATAATAAATTGCCGTTCAATCCAATTGAATATGCTATCAGCGTGGACGGAACTAATTGGGTGTCTTGTTTTGATGTGCCGAATTTGCAGGGCGTTTATATGTATGACGCAACTTTACCGGATGTCAATCCGGCTGATACCTACCAAGCACTAGGACAACAAGATGGGCAAACACTAATGAGTTCACGATATGATCAACGTGACATTACTTGCCAGTTTTATTCGTTTGGCATCGATGAAGCTGACCAGTCGCTAGGCTATCAAGCACTGGAACGCTTCTTGTATGCACGCGATGAATTCTGGATTACATTTAGTAATCATCCTGGAATTAAATTTCGTGTAAAGACTAAGACTTTTAAGCCGACATACCCTAATGAAAAAGATTTCTACGCTACTGTCACATTTAATAATTCAGCAGGGCTGGGTCAATCTCTGGGCACTACTCAAGATGTTGAGGACTTTGATTCTGAATTATGGGCACTTGGTCAAAATTTAAGATTGGATCAAGACTCACAATATAGTTTTCAAAACATGGATAGATTCACGGTTGTAAATATCGGCGATATCATGATTGAACCGGATATAAAGCAACATCCATTAATTATTACGATTCATTGCAACGGCAAACCAACATTAACTAATACGACTACTGGTCAAACATTCAACTGTAATCGTGTTTTAACGACAAATGATGAGCTGAAATTAAGTGGTGTTAATCCGTTTATAAACGGGCAACAATGTGGATCGGACACAAACCATGGGGTTATCTCGTTACAACTAGGTGACAATCAATTTACGTTAACCGGCTGTACAGATTCCAATATTAGCTTTGATACGCCGTTCTACTATGTTTAAGTATCCAATGTTATTAGTAAGAGATCGGTCAGGCAGCCATGAAGAACGACTTAACATTAATGATGCGCAAGATACGTTTCAAGATGCATGGGTTTTAAATCAATCAATGGAAATATCATTTACTGCACGTTTACTACCACAATACGAACAGGCCTTCAATTTGTTGCAAGTTCAAAATTATATCATTTATGGTGGTCAACGGTATGTCATACAACAGGCTGTTCCAGCGATTGATAATGGAATACTGACTAATCAAGTTAAAGCAGTTCATGTTATGTATGAGGCGCTTAAAAATATTCGTAAAGAAGATATTAATGCAGGTACGCTTACTTATACTTTTCAAAGTGCTTGTAATGCTTTTGTAGCGGATAATGATCAAGGAGTGCAAATTGACTTTACGGGGGATTTTCAAAAAGTTCAAATTGAAAACTTAGGTAATAGTTCCTTCCTTGATTTTTTAACGAGTTATTTGGATAAGTTTGGGGCAGCAATGATACCAGACAACTTGATGATTCACTTTTGCTCACGAGATACATTTCGCCATGATACGGGTAATATGTTTGTTTATGGCGGTAATACGGATGCCGTGCATCTGTCATTCGATTCCACTAGTTTGATCAACCAATGTTGGTGTTATGGAAAACCAGTCGATACAGATAACAGTGGTAGCAGTAATGATGCCACAAAAGGAAAGTATTTGGTTAAGTTTATCTGGAACAATCAGAGTAGTATTCAAAAATACGGTTTGCAACGTGGGGCTCCCGTATCAGATGAGCGTTTTACTGATCAAGCCTCAATGCAATCATATATGGACGGTAATATGCAGACAGAGCCAACCATTCAACTAACCATACAGTATTTGTCGCGTACAAATATTGCTAGAGGTGATGGTTGGTTTTTGCGTGTTCCCAGTATGGGATTAGAACGTGAGGTAACAGTTACTGGGATTACGCAGAATCCATATAATCCGGCAACATTACCGACGATTACATTAGATAATACGGCTGCGGCGCTTAAAAGCATTTCTCTGACTTTGAACAATCGGGTTAATAAGCATGACAAGTCTTTAACTGATTTAAAAGCAGTGGCCAATGGATTAAGGAATGCTGAAAATCATTTTGTTGGTTTAAGAACCATTGATGGAGGTGTATCAAGTGTCAGTTATCAACCAGACGCATAAACGCTATCTAAAAGATGACGATGGCAATGTATATTGGCCAATGACTTCGGTAGATTCAGTTATCGGCTTGACTAAACTTTTGCCAGTAGTCGCAACGGACAAGCAAGATGGATTAATGTCTGCAGCAGATAAGCAAAAAATCGACAATTTAAAAGAGTATGAAGCTGCTACAGACACAACAGAAGGGTTATTAAGTGCTAGTGATAAGCAAAAGCTAGATAGTATAAATGCAGAGCCGGTTGATGCTATTAGGATCAAAGATAGTGTTACGGGTACTATTTTCAAGATCAGTATTTCTAATGGTGCAGTTTCAGTGATAAAGGATGATGTAAATGGCTGATAAATTAGTTTCTAAAAATATGCCCACCGATAATCGTAATTTACGAAATACTTTAATCTCTAATTTTGAAATACTTCAACAATATCTAAATAGATTTGATGAACTTGCCGATGAAGTAAACTCCGATCAATCACGTCGAAGTGCTGACTTAAATAAAAAGCTTACCGACATGCAACAACAAATAAATGATAAAATTAATCGGATCACACTGGGTACTGACGAAGATACGATTCGTTTAGTTGTTACGGCGATTCTACAAGAGCAAGGAGTGATTAAGTAATGCAAAGTTTAACTTATGTGATTGGTAAGGATAAACGTAATTTGGTCGATGACATTCAGAATTTCAAGATTGATTTTGAGGATTCCAATTTAAATTGGGTTCAGGCCCGACAATATGAAGACGGGATGCGACAAGTTTTTGTCACTATGAAAAATGAAGACGGCTCACCGTTTGATTTAACCGGCTGCAACTATTGGTTTGAAGGCATCTTGCCAGATGGCGTCCATAAGATTTTAGACGCAAATCATGGTGTGGCAATTGATCCGGTTAACGGCCAATTCCGCTTTGACATGCCGAAACAAGCGTTTGCCGTAGCGGGTAGCTATGTACAGGCATTCTTCCGAATTGTACGAGACGGTAATTCGGTCACCACTCTGGAGTTTGATTTGGAAGTGTTGGCCGACAAGGTGATTTCGGGGTTGGTGCCAAGCGACTACATTACGCCGTTTGAAGATTTATATGCTCAGCTTCAAAAGA
>Ga0214925_100430_pt1 | contig 20544 bp, 18 predicted proteins | sample Stichaenrichment_FD_168299 | JGI IMG/M metagenome (GOLD analysis project Ga0214925, IMG submission 168299) | Xylose enriched microbial communities from anaerobic bioreactor in Madison, Wisconsin, United States - 63SRT | ecosystem: Engineered > Bioreactor > Anaerobic > Unclassified | place: USA... | reverse complement strand
AGTCAAGGAAGCCGAGCTCCAGCTTATCCTCGTCCAGCGTGATCGCTGTGCGATACAGGACCTCTTCCTTTTTTCTCCGCTTGCCCTTGAAGATGCCTGCGACAAAGCCGCCTTTATCCTTGGCCTCATCACGCTCTGCCCGTGACATCTTCTGATATTCTGCGACCATCTCTGCTGTCCGGATCGGCTCCTGCAGCTTCTCGCAGAGATCGCCAAAGCTGATTTCCATCGGATTCCATGTGCCTGCCTTCCGGCTGTTTCCGACACTGATCTTCAGCATCAGGTCTTTAGGGTCGGGACTGTCCCGCCCGGTGTCCGAAGTTGTCCCGACTGTAGGTTCCATTACTGCTTCCATACTCAATCCTCCATCAGATATTCCTTGGCCTGATAGGCTTCCGGATTGTTGCGCTGTCTGCCTTTCCGGTACGGCTTGATCCATACCTCCCTGCCACTCTTGTAATGCCGCATGTGGCCGATGACACCCCAGCAGGGGCAATTCATATGCCTGATCGGGGCCGCATAGCGTCTTAGTTCTTCGTCATCAACGCGGATCATTCGGACCGACCGCTCCACGTGTTTCTTTGGAATATATTCACCGCTGTTGCCACACATCTGCTTTCTTCCGGTCGATGTGTAGAACACAGTCGGGCGATGCTTTAAGGCACGCTGAATTGCGAGATATGACATCTTGATCCCCCGGAAAATCTCAAGCAGTTCCGGATTGTATCTGTCTTCCGCGATCATGCAGCCTTCCACAGTATCCGGATTGATCCAGTGAACATCCTGCCCGGTTGCGGTCATGGAATCTTTCCCTAGATGGATCCTTACCGCGTAGATCGTCAGGACAGCATCGATGGCATCGGTCTTATCGAAAGACAGATACGCATCGATGACGGGCTTTGTGATCTGCGTGCAGTCGTCTCCGACTGGAATAGTGACTGTATCCCTCATTGCTGAGCGCTTAAAGCGCACGAGCACCGAACGCGGATTCCTAAGCGGTGCCGGCTCACGGGCGCTTAATGTAAATTCTGGAAGTGCGGGTTTCTCCAGCAGATCAATGCCGCGATCCTCCATAGTTTCAAACATGGCCACCATGTCATTCAGGGCCTCTTCCGAGGTGTGGATCGTATCGAGCTTTTCAAATCCGCTCGGATGTGACCACGTGGCTAGTCCTCTTTTCTGATCTGCCTCTGTGTTGTCAAATCCAGGTGCCATCAGGGTCCGTTCCATGTTGATCATCCGACTACCTCCCGTCTCTGTTCATCGAGCACCTTTACCACAAACTTCAGAGCATTGATGATCGTAGTAAGCTCCGAGTCTCCTGCCATCTCCAGTACAAATCCATCCACGTTGCCATCGCTGTCATGGGTCTCCTTCACTCTCATGTCGGTATCCATGATGTCCTGCAGGCGAATGTAGGTCCGGGAAGCGTGTCCAAAGTCATCTCCCTTATAGCCATTCGTGCCTGCCTCGACCTCGAGGATGTTTTCGCCAGAGGCGACCTGTCTCTTGAATGTGTCAACCGCCACACGATTGACGTCTCTTTCTCCGCTGATTACTTCGTACATATCCATTCCTCCTGCCCTGTGGGCGTTATTCTTAGGACCGCTATTCCGAGCTTCTCTGCTTCCTTCATCTCCCGCTTCATTCCACTAGAGATCTCATCTCCGAAAGCCCAGAGCTCATCGCATCTCTTTAAGAGAGCGAGGTCCATTTCGATTGCGGCATCTCTTTCCGTCTCTTCATCCAGAAAAAGCGGCAGGTAGAGATGCGGTGTTACGGGGATTGCTCCCCTGTCCACAACCATCCGGCTGTAGATCTTTGCCCGTTCCGTATTCAGGGAGATGTTTCCTGAATATGGCGAGCAGACGTATACAATCTTTTTCTCACGCACATGAGTGCCTCCTTTCCGGAGGGAACAAAAACAGGCTCTTATCTGTCCCTCCATAAGACACAGGACAGATAGAGCCCGTTTGAGCAAAGCCTGATGAACTTTTTTTGAGAAATTTCCAGTGTCCCAGCGCTTGTCCCGGACTCAGTCCTTCTGATACCAATCGCAGGTATACCCATCCGCCCGAAGCAGCAAACCCGGAATCCAATCCGGTGTCTTACCCATGCGTTCACAGATCTCATCGAGAGATACCGACTCCCGGCATTCGATCACAAGCTCGTCGTGGATGTGCGCACAGATGAAGGTATCCTGCAGGTTCTGCATGGCATTGCAGAGGATATCCCGGCAGATCGCCTGCGTGATGTTCTCGACAATCTTGGGGCCGTAGGTCTGGATCCTGCTCCAGTGCCGGGTGGAATCAAGTCCCATATAGGTGATGCAGTCACTTCCAAACTGGTTCATGCCAATCCTCGGTTTCACATAGGCAAGATACCTGCCGGAAGGAAGAGAGATGAACAGCATGCCGGATTTGTAGATGAACCTAAATCCGTGTGTCTCTGTCACGGTGCGATTCCGGACAGATTCCATTGCCGCTTTATCGACTTCCCACCAGAACCGAACAATGTGCGGATTTGCCTTCCTCCATGCTGTTACAAGCGGCTGCAGTTCCTCTTCCTGAAGCCCCATATCCAGAGCACCCATTGCCTTGAGCGCACCGACAGAGCCGCCATATCCACAGGCCAAAGTCGCAATTTTGCCCTTTTGTCTTAACTCGCCATTGATGCCATGCTTCACGACCGGCTTATGGAACATGGCGCTGGCCGTCGCACAGTAAAGGTCCTCGCCTCTTGCGAAGGAATCTATCGTGTGCTGTTCTCCGGCCAGATAGGCAAGCGTCCTCGCTTCGATGCTGCTGTAATCAGCGACATAGAACTTATAGCCAGGTTTCGGAATGAGAGCTGTCCGGATCAGTTCCGAGAGCACTTCCGGTACGGAATCATAGAGCATCTCAAGGGCCTCGTAGTTTCCGGTCCTTACCAGTTCCCTTGCTTCTGCCAGATCCGACATACTGTTGCGCTTCAGGTTCTGAAGCTGGACCAGCCGCCCGGCAAAGCGGCCAGTCCTCGGTGCGCCCATGAACTGGAACATGCCCCGGATCCTGCCATCCGGACAGACAGCGCGTTCCATGGTCTGATACTTCTTGATCGACGACTTTGACGTCTGCTGACGAAGTTCCAGCACCTGCCTCACCTCATTCGGAACCTCCTCGATGAGCTTTGCAACATCCTTCTTGCCAAGACTATCTGCCTCGACGCCCTGTTCAGACAGGTAACCCTTGAGCTGCTGAACAGACCCGGGATTGTTAAGGCCTGTCAGTTCTGCCATCTGGTCCATGTAGGCATCATGGGTCTTCGCATCGATTGCGATCGCGTTCTTAACAAGGGACAGGTCAATCATGGTGCCCCGGTCGTTGATCATCTGATCGATCCGGTACTGGTCCCATACAAAGTCCGGCACCGGGTAGTTTTTGAGTCGTTCCTGAATGGCTACCTCGACCTCCACATCGCGGATGTTATAGGACTTGAAGACAGCCCACTTCTCTGGTGCGTCTTTCGGCAGGTTCCGGGTTCTGCCGCCGTTACTGGCTGTCGGTTTGCACGGCACGCAGAAGTAGCGGATCAGATCCTTGCCCTCGGTCATCTTCTGGTCTTCCAGCTTCAGAACGGCACCCACCTGTGCCAGTGACAGCGGAAGTCCAAGACTTGCAGACCACACCATGGAGCAGTGCCATGAGGTGGGATCAAGGTAGTTCCCGACCGAGTCCTCCGGTGATCCATAGCTCTTGAAGTACTGTGGATAGTTCCGGCGAAGATAGGTCGACAGGCACACGCGCTCAAAATTGCAGTTAAACGCCCACTTCGTAATGGCAGGATCGGTGAGAGCCCTCAGAATCTCCTCCGGGATCTTCTCTCCGGATGCCAGATCGATCGTCCGGACCGGGCCATGGTCAACAGAGTAGCCGAACAGCAGAATCTCAAAATCCTGTGATGCGCAGTATCGATATACACCGCATTTATTCAGGTCGACGCTGGAAAATGTCTCAACGTCCATAGATAAGTTCTTCATACATTTCCTCCAAAGAAAGAAGCCGGGCAGGATCACTCCCGCCCAGCCCCGTTGTTATGATTCTCTTGCTGCCTTTGCCTTGATCCAGCGCCCAAACCTCATGAGCTGTCCGATCAGCTTCTTTATGATGATCACCCAGCCTGCAATGCAGCCTCCCATACAGACTCCGAACACACAGGCAATGATCATGTGAATCATGAATTCATACATTTGACACTTCCTCCTTGGATTGTCAGGATCCAAGGGCAGCAGGGTCAAGCCTGCCACCCCAGATCGTCATTTAGTCATCAGCCGAGGATGTCCTCATCGTCGTCATCATCGGCAAAATCATCCTGTGCACTGCTCCGGCTGCCCAGCGGCTGTCCATCGCGGATTTTCTGCAGGTTGTTGAGGCCGCAGGCAATGCCACGATTGCCGGAGCTGTTGAAGGCATAAAAACTGATCGATGCCCTGCCGTACACACCGGAGTAGACTTCCGAATGATCCAGAATCTCCTGCCGGTCAGCATCCACGATGCCCGGTGCCGTGGTAGAGTTTGCATTGATGAAGTAGCTGTCCTTGTACGCCTCATCATCCGGACGCTCGGTGTCGCCGTCCCTAAGAGGCGTCTTGATCGCAGACAGCGGAGGCACGGTACGACCGTTGCCCTTAAGCTTGGCCTCGCCCTCCTCATACGCTGCCTGAATGGCAGCCTTGATCTTCTTCACAGTCACGGTATCGCTCTTGGGAATGATCAGACTTACAGAAAACTTCGGCGTGCCGCCGTTGATGGACTTTGCCTGCCACACGTTTGCATAGCTCCAGCGGGTATCCTTACCAGTTACAACCTTTGTCGGATTCACGAATTTTGTAGACATAATTTTTTCTCCTTTACTCGTCTTTGAAATCATCTGCAGCCGAATTCATCTCCGGCCGTTTGTCGCTCTGTGGAACCAGTGTCGGTTTACCGGTCGGCCGTTCCACTAAACCTCCCAGCACCTCATCAAACTTTTTCCTGCCAAGCAGGGACGTCATGGAAGTGATGCCGCGCAATTTCCGCTCATAGGGATCAAACCCTGCATTCTCCACGGCTTTGACTACAGCGTCCTCGTTTGTGTATCTCCGGTTGGCTCTGCCCTCGACGAGCTTGAAGCCAGTCCACTTCTTCCCGGACAGTGCTTTCTGCAAAGCATAGTCTTTGATGTCATTGCCCCACGCTACCAGCTGGTCGATCATCGGCAGAATCGCTTCGATCTCCGTATCTTCCAGTGTGGCGGGCATCGCAAAGTCATATCGGGCAAGTTCCAGATTCATCCCTGCCCGCTTTCTGCAATTTGCCTTCACCGCGCAGAACTGGCAATGGTCGCCAGCATGGAATTCACCCTCGCCCACAAAGGCGAGCTTTGCAGCCGGTACCAAGATCTCGTCCGCCCACTTCAGGAGATCTTCTTTACTCATCACGGTCTCGCTGATATGAGAGAGGCGCGGCTGGAAGATCACCATCCGGACGTTTTTGATGTCGTAGATACCATCAAACATATCCACACAGCCGAGTGCATAGCACTTGAGCTGGGAAGAACTGCTCTCTACCTTGATCCCGGTTCCATACTTCAGATCGATGATCGTCAGGGTTTCATCCCCGGCAATCAGGCAGTCTGCCGTTCCGAAGGATTCCGGAATCCACCTGGAGAGATCGAGCCTCTGCTCTACCAGTACGGTAGGATCCCGGCAGGTTTCCTTTTCTTTCTGAATCTGCTCCATCACATAGGTGGCATAGTCATCCGTTGCGGAATCCATCTCCTGATCGAAGCAATCCAGATCCTCAGTAGGATCCCTGGCCTTCATGCCGAGCGCCTTCTTCAGCTTGTACTCAGCAAGGCTGTGTGCGCAGGTGCCCTGAACGGCATACTCGGATGTTCTCCCTCCGGTACCTGTGTTGAGCTTTGCGGAAGGCGGACAGGCGATCCAGCGGTTACTGGACGATGCCGACAAGAATGCGTGCTGATCAGGCATCGGGGATCACCTCCGCATCTTTCAGAAATCCTGAGTACTGCTCCGGCTTCAGTTCCGAGAGCCTGTGCGCTCCGAACTTTGTGAGAAGATCCCGGATCGCATCCGTATTGGCCTTGGAGACTCTTGTCTTCTTTGCCATGATGCCCCGTAGCTCCTCGAACGAGATCTGCTTTGGCGGATCCGCCTTAGGCTCCAGCTTCTCCGGTTCCGGTTTCTGCTCCGGCTCTGAAAAGAGCTGTCGCAGGGAATCGGAGACAACAATCAGCTTTTCCCCGCACTCCTTCAACTCATTCAGCGTCAGATCCAGGTCGCTCATCTTCGACATGATCTGTCCCTCCTTTCTGCATCCAGCAGGCGATCCGATCGGTGAGGATCGAGATCACCCGCAGGAATGCCACCACATCGTCGTGGTCAAATGATTTGTTTGTCATAGGCTTGCACCTGTCCTTTCTGGAGGGTGATTTGTTTTTGTTCTTGACCCCTCCATAACTCACAGGACAGTTGCGGACATTTTGAGCAAATCACCCGAGAAGTTTTTTCAGATTCTTGAGAGCCGCTCTCCGTCGATAGGAAACCGTGGTCTGTGCCATGCCGAGCGCCTCGGCGATTGCGTGATCGGACTTGCCGTCAGTCATCATCCAGAGGATCTTCTGGTCCAGCTCGGTCAGTGTCGCCATCGCTGTATAAAGCTCCTCGTATTCTTCCTTCTGGAGCGCTGCTTCTTCCGGTGTTTCATAAGAAGAAGGAACCTCAATGCCGTCTTCTGTCAGCTGCTCAAGGGAAAGCGGTGCGCCATCGCGGAGCCGGCCACACTTGGTGCAATCCTCCATGCAGCGGTGACCGTCGACCATGCAGCGCGATGCACGTCTCTCCTGCTGCTTTTCCTTCCAGTACGGCTGCTTATATGCGCGATATACTTCTTCTGATACATAAACGATCTTTGTCTCAGTCTTGCCATCTTCGTTCTTGGTTGTGATGTTGAGATAGAATTTCTTTTCTTCCATGATTGCCTCCTGAGCCGGAGACACAGAAGGCAGGAAGAAAGGTCTGATCAGAACGATCGGAGGACCCCGGAGCCAGTACGGATGGGCACAAAAAAAGGCGCACAAAAGTAAGGCTCCCGACATTCCAGATTCACCTATCCCGTTTGAGATAAGGAATCTGATATGTCGACATCCTGCCTTTGTGCGCACGCTGGCTCGATATTCGAATTTGTTAGTGAATTGCTGGCTACAGAGTCGTAGTCAGGGACGATGGGTTACTGTTTTTTACTGCTGATTGTCATGGTGGGTCTCTCATTTTTGCCTCCTATCTATATGCGGACCATCCGGAGTGATTTCGGAAATGCTTCTTGAAAATCTTCTCTTACATCACTCACAGGACAGTTCCGAGCGGATTGAGCAAACCATAGCGAAACTTTTTCTTTCACCTATAAACGGAACTTTCAGAGCAGAATCGGAAACAAAATCACAATTTTCTGCCTAGAAAGAACTGAGGAAGTGGAATACCCCCTCACTTATTAGCCATAGAAATTAACCGGCCCGGGATGCTTTGCCGCTACACTTCCACATGTCCCAGTCAATGGAATCCAGCATCTGTTAATTCTTTGGAAAAATGGACATAAAAAAGCCAGGGCAGCGGCACCATTGCAGTTATCCTGCGAATGATTCCGTACCCTGGCACAGCGGTGACTTACTTTGAATCCCTATCGGCTCAGTCGATACAACAAGTTATTTATTTGTTTTGAATTTGTGGACAACTCCTTTTGCGGCGTGCCCCGGATAAGATACCATCTTGTCAAAATCGAAGATGGCGAATTTTCCACATCTCGGACATTTGGAAGAAACTTTACCGTGACATGATTCTCCCACCATAATCTTTTCCTTTTCACAACACGGATAGGAAATATATCCTTTCAGTTTTTCAGCACTGGATGTGTTATCCATATATTGTCCCCCTTATTTCAGATAATCCGTTATAAACTTTCTAACATCAGAACTCATATCAGCACTGAATTCCTGATTGCGGATGGTTTGATACAAGCTCTCTGCGTAGGAAGCCAATCCACTAAATGGAACATCGACGGTTCTGAATATTTTCTCAAAGTTATAGGATGACAGTTCCGGATCCCCTCGATCTGGGATTTCCTCCATGAAAAAGAAATCGTAATAAGTGTTCCCGCCTTTTTCCATGCTGTATGGCACTATAACAAGCGACGTGTCCTCCCGAATGTCCTCACATGCTACAACGTCATCTATTAACCGTAAATTGACTCCTGATTTCTGATCATGTGGATGATATATTGCATCCTTATCATCTCCATAATCTGTTATAAGCCCCGACTCCTCAAGATTTCTGTCTAATTCAGCCATAACCCCGCCGAGGCATTTCCATGTAATTTCATGTTCCTCTGTCTGACGCCGTAGCTTTTTGATAAACCTGCAAAGCAGCTCATTTTCGTCGCTTGGCATTTCAAGATCCCGATCAACAAGATCCCGGAGATCCGTATGGAAAAATCGAGCTATCTTCCAGACAACATCGATGCTCATTTTCTTGGCAGTGCCTTCCTTAGCGGTTCTGGAAATATATCCCGCACTGATCCCGAGCATCTTCTCCAGATCTCCAATGCGAATACTGTACTTCTTCGCAAGATAGTTGATGTTTTTGATCAGCAGGCTGTTATCGAAATCCGGGATGGAACTATAGTATTCCTGAATGGCATCCTCTTGTTCCTGCAGGAGCTCTGACCAGCCGCTTGAGTCTTCATCATGCATCAGGCAACTGAGCTCATACTCAATGACATCTTTCGTTTCAAACGCCTTCATCAGCTCTTCTATGTTAGTTGGCTCGACAATCTCATATTGTTCCCCACGAGATTCGAATTTTCCTTCCATGTATTCATCGTATTGTCTTGACATAATTCCCCTCCATATATTTGTACCATTATCGTATCATTTGAACCATTAAGCGTCAATAGGTCAATTTCTCCTTTTCAGTAGTTCGTCATTTGTTAGCTATCTAGCTAACTTTGTCTGTAAAAGAATACGGATTTCACAATGGAAATCCGCCAAAATCTCAGATTACGCTATCCCAATCAAGCAGTAAAAACTCTTCGCAGTCCTCTTCAATGTTTTCGTTCTTGGGGATGAATCCAAAATCTTTAAGTCTTATGGTTGCAGATTCAAAGGACACGTTGAATATCTCAGAAATCTTGGATGCCATCATCCACCATCTCACGCTGGAATATTTTTTGTCAGGAAGATCGCTTTCCATGTCGTGAACTGCTTTTATTACCATCGACTTCGGCATGAGCATTGACGATGAAAGTGCGTTTGCCTGCCACTCCATCCAGTCACGATCATCCCAGTTCTTTGTTGATTTGTTGCTGAGCTGCTTTGAGTCAATTCGGCATTGAACCATTGGCTCTCGCGGTCTGTCACCCAGTCCGAAATCAAATAAAGTTAACTGATTTGGGTCATAGGCAAAGTACGGCTTATGCAGAAACCCATGGGCCCCTTCGTGCCCCATAGTGAATCGATAACGATGCTCTTGGTTGTTGGCGAGCAGCGAATTGTCAATAATCACCGTATCCGCTCTTTCGCTGATATACTCTGCCCTTGCTGTTTCAGGATTGTAAATAATCACCTTATCTGTATCGTTAAAGACAGTCATCCCTAAATACAGGCCACAATGCGACAGATATTGGAAATCCTGCGACAGACCGAAGTAGTCCTGCACTAACAGATCAATATCAACCTCTTGCGGTTTCTCCAGCAGGGATGGATCAAAATCGCCTACAATGGCTTCTCCGATTTCGTCAATCTCATTCCTACTGAGGATAGGTGCTCCAGATCTTTTTCTTCGTACATTCGGATAAATCATACGTTAGCAATCACCCCTCACGCTTCTTCAGATCTTCGACGAACTTATTCCATTCCTCCTCACCAGCTCCAAGGTCCCTGGCTGTCCGCAATGCTGCGCTAACATAGTCATGGTCCATGATGTAGTCAGGCAGATCCGGGGCAACGGTATCCCGCTTCTTCCCTGCGAGGTCGAACATTAAGTCGCGTTCTTCATCCGAAAGCTGTAGTATATCAGCAAGTTTCACCAGCTTTTCATAATCGAAAGGGTTTCTCCGGTCTTTCTCAACATCCGTAAGAAATGGAGCTGAAACGCCAAGCATCTCCGCCATCTTCCTGACTGTTATCTTCCGCTCTACCCGCTTTTTCGCTATGAAATCTCCAAAATTTGCATATGTCATCCTACTCACCTTCCCTATTCTTCATTTTTGCAGGTGATAGCACAAATGCTTGTTAGCTATCTTGTTATCATCAGAATATATGAAAAAGAGGTGGATGTCAATAGCCAAATCTCCACCTCTTCGCTAAATTTTCTGTTTTGGTGAATTGAAAAACTGAACGCAAGTTTTACGAAGTTATCGCAAGCTGTGTGTGACAAGGAATAGTGAGAGACCGGTTCTGAAGTAATTCCGGTCTCTTTTCTATGGATTTTCTGCCTGAAATGATAGGAAAAGTGTTCAAATACGTTACAATTTAAGCGCAGTAAAACCTGCCCTGCTGTGCCGATAAAATTCAGACACGGTCAGCGCAACGGGGAATAATGACGGATGCTCAGCCAGAACCTGCCATGATTTCAGTGCTTAGTGATTGGTGGTGCCGGTCAGATGATTATGAGGGAATCTCATACTTCATCGGTAGAATACGGTTATAAATCTTCTTGTACCGAGGACGTTTCTTCTTTGGATAAACGGAGTAGAAGAGATCATGATCCCTGAGAAACGAGAAGCTGACGTATTCGAGATCGAGAACCTGCGGATCAGGAAGAGGATCTACAAGAGCGAAAAAGCAGCCGCTCTCTCTGTGCCAGCTCATGATGTAAAAGTCGATATGAGCGGTGCAGTCCTGGATGTAGATGCTAACAAGAGATTCCTTCTCGTCTCCAGGCAATTCCTGCGGAGCATTCGTCATTATGACTTTGGTGATCTCAGGAAGGCTCCCTATTGTGTCAAGGGATTTTTCCCTATTAAATCAAGGTTTTTCAACCTCACGGTACTGAACGAATAAGAGCCAAAGGGTGTATTCCAGAGAAGGATTGGAGCATTCTGTCCAAAAGTTCGTACAGGAAATAAAACACCTTTACTTTTATAAAGGCCTTCTTATACCCTGAATGATCTATGAGGTGAACCTCCCGTGTCTATAGGGATCATCAGTGAGATACTCTGACGTCCACAACTTCCTTCGTCCCACCTGTCATACACCGGGTGCCGGCAAAGCTTAGTTGCGGGGTCTATGCCCCATGGAAAAAACTTCCTGCCGGCTACAGCTCTTATTTGTTTGATACTGCTACCAGACCGGTTCGGATCAGACAACAGAGCTGTTTGATCAGCTGGCGCAATACTGCCGCCGGTCTTCCCCTACTGGTTTAGAACTCTGTCGGTTCCAGAGCCCTGCCAGATCTCAGATCTTCAATCCGGGATCTGGCAGGGTACTGGAACCATGATTGTACTGCACAGCCTTTACAGCGGATCAGCCCTATGCTCTCTCATTCGATCTGTTCCGCTATATACTGATATGTTCACGCTACAGCGGCTCCTTTCGTCTTGTTTTTCGCGTTCTCGGGTCTCACGATGTCCCCTAGCAGCTTTTGTGGATCATAGTCCACCCCCTTCGTTAGAATCACGTATATGACTCTCAGGAGTTTGCACGCAATTGCCATCAACGATTGCATCTTCTTGAGCGGATTCTCCTCTCTGGTTGTGTAGTACGTATGCAGCTTGGCAAACTCACTGGAATGCACCACTACACTCCTAGCACCTATGTACAGCCAGTATCTAAGCCGCTTGCGCCCTCTATGGCTGATATGTGTCTCACCATTGTGCTTTCCGGAGCTTTCAGAGACCAGTCCCAGGCCGCTATACTTCTGGATCTCTTTCACACCGTCAAAGCGGATTAGATCACCGATCTCAGACAGGATTCCGGAAATAATACGCTCTCCAAGTCCAGGAATCGCCGTGAGCTTTTCAACGCATTGGATTGATTTTGCCAGCTTCGTGATCTCGGCATCGATTTCATCAAGGCGTGCGTCTTTATCCCGGATTGATCCTGCAAGGTACTGGATGGACATCCTGGCCTGAGCCTGCCCTTCCCTCAGGCCAACGCTATGTTTGGCCTTCTGAAGGAGCTCTGCAGCCTTACTGTATCCACCGCCACGCAGCTTCTCGCTGTGCCAGAGAGCTCTGACCCCGTCTTCTCCGATTCTGACTATGTCTTCGGGCAGAGGAGCTTTTGCCAGGACTGCGAGGCTGAACACTTTATCAACTTCCTTGTAGATGCGCCTATATTCCGGGAAGTATTTGTCCATTTCCTGGCAGAGCCTGTTAATGTCGCGGATCCTATCCTCCGAGACACGTTCACGGAAAAGCTCCAGCTCACGGAGCGAAGCATAGGTGCCTTCAGCGATGTACGGTATCGAATAATTGCCATTTTTGGCCAGCTCCGCGATTACTCCGGGGTCTTTGCGGTCGCTCTTGAGCTGGCTGTTGTCCTGGATCTCCTTCGTCGCTTTTACCGCATAAGGGTTGACCTGCACGACGGTTATGCCATGTGAAGTGCACCAGGCAGCGAAGCAAAACCAGTAATGGCCTGTAGGTTCCAGCGCCAGAACAATCTGCGTCTTATCGTTCTGCGCCGCGACTTTGACCATCCAGTCATGGGCAGCCTTAAAGCCTTCCTCGTCGTTTTCGAAGGGAAATGGCTTGTTTGTGAGAGCTCTACCCTGAGCATCAATAGCCCGGATAAAGTGTTTAACGCTCCCGATATCGCAGCCGACGATCAATGAACCTGCTGTGATCAGATCGAGCTTCTCGTTATGCCTGAATTTATGTCCGACTTCAAGATCTTTCCAGGAGTGTGCCTGTAGTCCCTTGACGATCTCTTCGCATTTCTTGATGAATTCCGCTTGCTCTTCCTTTCCGCGTCTTCCTTCGCTTGCTGCAGTCTTAGATGTTTGCTTTTTTGATGTGTGTGCGTTACGATTCATGGCAGATACCTCTTGTACATTTGATTCTATTAACTGTCGCGGTTGATAAGTAGTATCAATGTACCGTGAGGTATCTTTTTATGTCAAACCCGATCTACTTTGAAGATTACAGGAAGCTTGGCAGTAATAAACAGCATACTAATGACGAAGGCCTATATCAGGACGAATAAGATGAAATCAAATGAACTGCAACAGGTCGCATATCTGCAGGAGTTTGATCAGATAAATAAAGATAAGAATATTCTCCTCATCGAAAATAATCAGATGAACCCGGTAGTCGATATCGCAATGCAGAAGAGCCATCTATATGAAGTTCGGATGAGTGACATGTATGAAGTTAATAAGGAGTATGAAGGTTCCCGGGCTTCATGGAATGATATCAATCAGTATTTATATGCTCTCCGTCTTCCTGTACAGTATCCAGACCTGACTTCTGTAGACTATATCATTCTGTTGGCGTTAGTAAGAAAACGGGTTGATAAGCAATAAGTGCATCTTGTAGTCATCAAATTGCAAGCAGATTGAGCTCCTTAACATCTCCATAATGGTGTACCTTCTTGGGATTCCTGGATGCAAAGAGAGCGTCCGCAAGTTCCCCAATCGTGGTCCTCTGCCTGTACGCTGCCCGGAATACGAGGTTGTAACGGTTCAAATACTTGGTAGCCACGCCGCGATATTCGATATAGCGGTGCTTGATAAAGGAGTGAAGGTTGTTCACAGTGTTCAGATTGAAGAAACTTGCCGACTCCTTCTTCACATTCATTACCGTGATTCCCAGGATCTTGCCCAGTCTTGGATACACATTCATGCCGTCCGTCAGGAAAAGTGTTCCCTTCTGGACATGACCAGTATAGATATCAACAACATCCGCACTGGAAGGCCTTGCCCGGTTCTCGGATTTCACGATCAGATCGCCAGTCTTGCGCTGTACTGCGGTGCAGATACAGATCTGCTCGTCTGAAAGGCCGCGTTTGGATGCGGGAGTGCCACGCTTGCGGGGCTTTCGACTGGCATCAGGGCCAAATTTCGTACCTTTTTTGGACTCCGGAACGTAGGTTTCATCCGCTTCCACGACATCTTCCACCGTGGCTGGCTGCTCCACCTGCATGTCCTCGAGAGCAAGCATGATCTTATGCCGCATGAAGAACAGACTGCTATGGCTGATCTTGCATCCATGGCTGGCAAGTGACTTGACCGTCTTATCCAGAGAGGTCCCCCTGAGCGTCTCTTCCAGAACCTTGGTCCAGATCTCAGTACCAAAGTGTGAGCCTGAGAGCAAAGTGTTGCTCGTTGTAACAAATGACGTTCCACATTGCCTGCAGATGTATGCCTGTTTTCCATGTTTGTGTCCATTCCTAACAACATGAGCATTGGAATGGCAGATCGGACAATCCAAACGGGGAGCAATCATCTTCTTCGGAGAAGAGGTTGCACTCTCATGGGAGAAGCCCTCCATGAGCTTGTTAACAAGAAGAATCAGGTCGTCCCTGGAAAGATCTCTGGCTTCGGTCAGTATGCGCTCAATGCAGCTCATAGTCTTGCCCTCCTGGCAAGACTATTGTAGTTCAAGTTAGAGAAGGCCGTTGTACAGCAGAATGTACAAAACGGCATATTTTATACTTCTGCTAAAATGCTTTGGAGCTTATCAACCCGTTTTCTTACTAACGCCAAGATTTTTCATTCTATATATTCAGGCAATAGATTAACAATGCAAGTCTTAAATCAAACAGACCTTGAAGATTCTTATAATAACTCTCCATATTTTCTGACAAAAGCATTCTTCGCTAATGCAGCCGTCACAGAATACAGAAGAATCACAATAATCAGATAAACAAAATACAAAATTCCTAAAGGCTGTGGTCCCTGTCCAAAGCCGACAAGAACTGCAATACCTGTGCTGATCAAAATTCCACCTGCGGTCAGAAGATATACCGGCAGAGAAGCATGACTCTGGAGAAGCGGAATATGCTTCGTGCGAAGCGTATGAATTACTAATGACTGCGTCCACTGTGATTCTACAAACCACCCTGCCTGGAACAGTGCCGCAAAAGCAAGCTGACCGGAAGGACTCAATGAACCATAGGCACCGCCGCAGACCATCGGACAGATGACAAAGAACATAAACAGATAAGTCGTGATATCAAAGATTGAACTCATCGGGCCAATTCTGAGCATGAACTGACCGATTGAATCTGCATTCCACTTCCGCGGTACTTTCAGGTAATCTTCATCCACGTTATCAAACGGAAGTGCAAGACAGGAAATATCATATACCATATTTAGAATCAGCAGCTGCACCGGCATCATCGGCAGGAATGGAAGAAAAATACTCGCTGCAAGAATCGACAGCATATTGCCAAAGTTGGAGCTGGCTGTGATCTTGATATATTTAATTGTGTTTGCATACGTTCTGCGGCCTTCAACCAGACCGTTCTCCAGGACATTGAGGTCTTTTTCAGTCAGAATAATATCTGCCGATTCCTTTGCAATATCAACTGCACTGTCAACAGAAATTCCTACATCAGCAGCCTTCATCGCTGACGCATCATTGATGCCGTCGCCCATGAATCCTACCGTATGTTTCTTCCGCAGCACTGATACGATCCTGGTCTTTTGATCCGGGCTTAACTTTGCAAATACGTTGATGCCTTCTGTCCTTTCAGACAGTTCCTCATCACTCATTGTTTCAATGTCAGAACCCAGCAGAATCTTCTCTGCCGGAATGCCTACTGCCTGACATACATGCTGTGAAGCAGCATCATTGTCTCCGGTGAGAATCTTTACCTTTACCCCGTATTCATGAAGCTTGTTGATTGCTCCTCTGGCAGTTGCCTTCGGCGAATCAAAGAAGGCCAGATAACCAATCAGGACCATCTCCTTTTCAGCCGTCAATTCTGCTTTGTCTTTTTCCTGTACAGCTGTTTTATGGGCGATACCCAAGACCCTGAATCCTTTGGCATTGTATTCATTGACCCGCTTCAGGATGACCTTCTTCATGTCCTCTGTTAAAGGCTTGACCTGTCCTTCATATTCCGCATAGGCACAGACTCCGATCATTTCTTCAATTGCGCCTTTGGTAATCAGCTGCTCTTTGCCCGTCTGATCTTCTACGATGACACTCATACGTCTGCGATTGAAATCAAATGGGATTTCATCGACAATCCGATATTTGTCACGCAGCTCTTTCAGTCCATCTTCATCTGCATGACGGATAATTGCAAGATCCATCAGATTCTTCAGGCCGGTCTGAAAATAGCTGTTCAGAAAAGCTTGCTTTAAGACACGGATATCTTCTTCTCCCATGATATTGCAGTGAAATTCCAAAGCGATATGATCTTCTGTCAAAGTACCGGTCTTATCCGTACATAAAATGTCCATTGCACCTAAGTTCTGGATTGCTCCGAGATTCTTGATAATGACTTTCTTTTTTGACATTACCACAGCACTCTTTGCAAGATTGGCGGAAACAATCATCGGAAGCATCTCCGGAGTCAGGCCAACTGCAACCGATAAAGCAAACAGCAGTGCATTTAGCCAACGATTATCTCCTGATTTAAACAATCCATTGATCAAGAACACAGCCGGCGCCATGACCAAAATGAACTTGATCAGCATCCAGGATACTTTATTGATGCCGATGTCAAAACTGGTGTCTTCTTTCTTCTCGCTCAGTTTCTCGGCAATTGATCCAAGCATCGTATCTCTGCCGGTGCAGATGATGACTGCCTGTCCGGATCCACTGACAACATTGCTTCCCATAAAAGCCATGTTGCGGCACTCCAATGGTGCTTTCGAATCACTTGATGATTCTGCGTATTTCTCTACCGGCAGGCTTTCACCGGTCAGACTGGATTGATTAATGAAAAGATCTTTGACCTGGATCAATCTGACATCTGCTGGGATCATATCTCCGGAAGAAAGAAGAATACGGTCACCTACGACCAGTTCATTAAAGGAGCACTCTTTCTGTTCTCCATTCCGTATGACGGTTGCCGTATTGCTTACCATGGAAGAAAGTTTTTCAGCTGCCTTCTCTGATTTGTATTCCTGAATGAAGGTCATGATGCCGCTGATCAGCACCATTGAAATGACCATCACAACCGTGATGTAATTACGTTCTCCCGGAGGCGGCAGAAGGATATCAGTAAACAGCGAGATGCCTGCCAGTACGAAAAGAACAATGGTAAAAGGTGTCACAAAAGACAGGAATAATCTTTTAATAACATTCTCTTTCTTCTTTTTAGCAATTTCATTGGAACCATACTGCTTCCTGGAAACCTCGACTGCATGATCATCAAGACCCTTCGCATTTAATTGGAACTGTTTAGAAAGTTCTTCCATGTCCATTCCTGCGGCAGAAAGAATTCTGGATGCCGCTGATGCGTTGAATGTGTTTTTCATGAGATTATCTCCGCTATCTTTTAAAGTGATGCTGGTAGAGCTTGACCAGTTCATACCAAAATACTGAAATGACAGCAATCAATACAGAAATAGAAATCTGTTGAATGGAAAGCGGTGCCAGCTTCAATATGGATGAGAATGGTGTATACAGAATAAGTGAAAGACCAATGACTGTACCCAGATTCACTGACCACATCACGCGGTCCTTGATCAGTCTGACAAATGATTGAATTGCATAATCTTCATTTGAACTGTTGACCTGTACCAAGAATAAGTTTGCGAGCATAATGATTGTCAGCCCCATGGATCTGGCTGCCGCCGCATACTCAATTCCTTTTGAAAGAATAATGTAATAAGTACCGAAAGAAGACGCAAAGAGTACCAGTCCCTGCAGAACACTCTTCATCAACAACGAGCGATTCAACATAACTTCTTTAGGATTTCTTGGCTGTCGATCCATGATATTTGTCTCTGCCGGCTGTCTTTCCAGAACAATCGAACAAGTCGGATCAATCATAACCTCCAATAACACAATATGCAGCGGCAGCAGCATGAATGCCGCCGGTGCAATTCCCAAGAACGGAGCAAGCAGAGATGAAAATGCGATTGGAATATGAATTGTAAATACATATCCGACGGCTTTGCGTATGTTATCATAGATTCTTCTTCCGTCTTTGATCGTTTCTACAATTGTAGAGAAATTATCATCCATCAATATCAAATCGGCCGCTTCACGTGAAACTTCACTTCCGCGCTTTCCCATTGCTATTCCAATGTCGGCATATTTCAATGCCGGTGCATCATTGACACCGTCACCCGTCATAGCGACAATCTCGCCATTATCCTTGAATGCTTTTACAATCCTCATCTTATGTTCAGGAATAACGCGTGAAAAGATTGAGACCTTCTGCACCGCTTTTTGAAGTTCTTCTTCACTCATGTTGTCAATCATTTCGCCGGTGATAATCTGACTGCCATTATCCATGCCGATTTTTGCAGCAATTGCTGAAGCAGTAATTCCATTATCACCGGTGATCATAACAACACGGATACCTGCACATCGGCATACAGCAATATCATTCTTGACATTTTCCCGCGGCGGATCAGCCAGACCAACAATACCAAGCAGCTGTAGATGGCATTCTGTTATTGAAGCAGGAATATCTGCTTCACTCTTCGGGTTGCCTTTAGCTACTGCTATGACACGAAGCCCCTGCATTGACATTGATCGAATACGTTCTTCTACTTCTTGCCTCTGCTGATCTGTCAATTCACAGATTGTAAGGATCTTTTCTGGGCTGCCCTTTGCCGCAATGATAATCTCATCATTCTTCTTCCATACATGTCCCATCATTTTCAATTCATTTGTAAATGCATATTCTGAAATGAATTGATTTTCAAACAATTCTTCTCTTGAGATATCATGTTCATCACAATAGCGGAGCATCGCCTTTTCCATCGGATCATACGCATTCGTCTCACATGCCATTCCCATCGTTGCGAGCATATCTTTTTCAGATTTTAAAGGGCCCCATGTATCCTGAATGCTCATCTGGTTCATTGTGATTGTACCGGTTTTATCTACACACAGAACAGATACTTCTCCCAGTGTTTCCACGCTCGGAAGTTTTCTTACCAATGAATGTTTCTTTGCCAGGCGCCAGGCGCCCATGGAAAGAAAAACCGTCAGAATGACAGGAAATTCTTCTGGGATCATTGCCATTGCCAGAGTGACTCCGGATAAGATACTTTCAATTAAACGCTCATTGAAAGAATGATCAGGTATATCCATCCAGGTAAATATACAGACCAAAAGAAAGAGTACAGCCGCAATGATCGTACAAGTCTTCACGAGTTTTCTGGTCTGTTTCTGCAGCGGTGTATTATCCTGCGGGGCTTCAGCTACATTCTTCCCAATTTTCCCATATTCTGTCTGGGCCCCTATCTTGTCAACTTTGATCAAGCCAGAACCCTGAGTAACAAGCGTACCCCCATAGCAGTAATCATTCCGCCAATAATCCTTCTGTTCTTTTCCTTGCTGTTCACCAAAAACAGTCTTCCAGACGCCTTCCGGCTCCCCAGTCAATGATGATTCATCAACACAAAGATCCGCACATGAAACAACTATGCCGTCAGCAGGAATCTTGACGCCTTCATAAATCATCATCAAATCTCCTGGTACAAGGTCCTCACTAGCAATTTCAATTTCTTTTCCATCACGGACTACTGTGATCCGCGGTGCTGACAAATCTTTCAGCGCATTGAGGGTCTTATCTGTCTTCCATTCCTGAATGACATCGATACTGATAATTCCCACCACAAAAATCAGCATGATTGATCCATCCCGCGGTTCGCCAAGGATAAAGTAAATGATCGCTGCCACAATTAAAAGCAGGAACATTGGTTCACTTATGATGGTCAATACTTTTTTTAGAAATCCTTCTTTTTTCTTTGGGACAAGAATATTCTTGCCAAATTTTTCTTGTAATTCTTTTGCTTGTTCAGCAGTCAGGCCTGTTACGTTGTAACCGTTATTGGTCATAAAAGTATCCTCCGTTGTCCGCACTTATGCGGTGTCACGATTGCTTCTATGGTACTTCATCTTGAAATCGTCTGTCCCTGACAAAGGTGCAAAAAACACCTGCAGGACATACAACTGTCCCACAGGTGTCAGAATTCACACACTGCTGCCGCCTTCGGAACGGCCCGGCCCCACGCCTTTACTAGGCATCGCCTGCTCAGTTTGTACTGATGATCTCGCACTCCGTTTTACCGGGATGTAATGCAGCGCAAAGAAGATATAAGCAGTATATATTATGGAAATGTTCTTGTCAACATAGAAATTGTTAAATGTGATGACTCACTATTTCCATTTTTGAATACTCAGCACGCATTGATACCAATTTCCGCATAATAACAGCTCCTGGCTTTCCATGTCAGAAGCTGTCGCAAATTTCCCGTAAATCGGTAATTATTGTTTCGACTCGATTTTAAACTTCTTTGTCAGAAGCCTTTTTATGCTTCTTACCTTTGTCGGATCTTGGCTTCCTGGGCTTGGTATCCTTGCTTCCTTT
>Ga0214925_100429_pt1 | contig 20578 bp, 19 predicted proteins | sample Stichaenrichment_FD_168299 | JGI IMG/M metagenome (GOLD analysis project Ga0214925, IMG submission 168299) | Xylose enriched microbial communities from anaerobic bioreactor in Madison, Wisconsin, United States - 63SRT | ecosystem: Engineered > Bioreactor > Anaerobic > Unclassified | place: USA... | reverse complement strand
TTAAATTTTCCTTGCGCACGCGGCTTGTCCGATAGCCAAGGTCAAGGTCTGCAACGGCAATGGTTTGTAAGAACCCAGCTAAGTTTATTGTCCGGACTGACTCGAGTACGTCGGCCATGCATCCACCATATGCCCCTGCATTCATAAAGCATGCGCCGCCAACTGAACCTGGAATGCCACAGGCAAATTCCAGCCCTTTAAGTCCAAGTTCACACGCCATCTCTGAGGCCTCTTTGAGCGGAACACCCGCTTGACAGGTCATGCGATAGCCATCATAGCCAACGGCCAACAGGCCATCTGCCAAATCAATGACCACACCACGATACCCCTCATCAGACACAAGCAGATCGCTACCACAACCAAGCACAAAAAAAGATTGGTGGGCTGATCGAACGATCTCAAGAACGCTTTCTAGCTCTCCCGTATCTTCCGGAATTACAAAAACGTCCGCAGGGCCCCCTATTTTGAATGTCGTGTGCTTGGACATTGGCTCGTCAAGGAGGACGTTCCCCTCACCTACCACCTGACTCAACTTCCCCGTGAGGCTTCGTAAGTCATACCCGCTATCGGACATATCTCTCCCCATTCTCAGCACCACAAAGCATGCCCAGCTCAGTTTAGACCATTTATGAGTTGCTTTGTCAGGAGAAGGCAGAGAGGAGGGGTAGAGCACAAGACTCACGCTACAGCACAAGACTCACGCTACGGGGGGGATTATAAATCATCATATTAAAGAAGGGGCTTCGGCGGCTTCGGCAGCATTGGTCCACCCAAGGTGCAGCCTACCGGTAAGCTCTGCATCTGGAACTCATAGGTATGATCACATCGAAGCGTATTGAGCGCCCTTTGAGGGAATAGTTTGGCCTAAGCTGCGCAAGATAGGGACCTTTAAGCGGTCGTTTAACAACTATCTTGTGAGGGTGCGCAGACAGAGCGGCGTGCAGCAGCTCCTTTGCGTCAGTGCAGGGACGCTCCAAGTGATGGAGCAGCTGGAACTTCTTCTTGACGGCTGCGCTCTTAGTCCGAGCGGGGAACATGGGGTCGAGGTAAATCAGATCGGGAGCGACTTTGAGCTGTAGCAAGGCAAGCAGGCTATCAGCCTTCACGGCGTGCATGCGACCGACGGCTGCGACTAGTTCGGGAACCTCCTTTGAGCGTCTCAGCACATCGGCAAGCAATGCTGCAATCACCGGATTGTCCTCATACATCGTCACATCAAAACCTGTCGCAGCTAAGAGCAACGAATCCTCACCAAGACCTGCCGTGGCGTCAACCGCCTTCAGCGGCCCTGTAGCCCCCTTGATGCGCGCTGCCTTGATGAGCAGCTCATGGCTCAAATGCCTAGGGCTGATACGAGGGACCATGTGCATGAGGTCACAGCGCAATTCCATGCCGTCTCCCCTTAGCATCAGGCCAGATTCGTCAGAACACAACGTAAGACCGCTTTTTGCGAGCTCAACTTGTACGTCAGCCGGAAATTGGGTCATGGTCGCCTTCCCGTATCACAAGCTCCTCTTAACACAAGAAGTTTCTCACTTATGCGAACGCATGGCGAATGCCCTCTCTGCCAGCCCCATCTGTAAACGCTATGATGCTGTCTCCTTCAGAAAGCACCGTAGAGCCGTTGGGAATGAGTATTTCCCCCGCACGCATGATGGCTATGAGGACAGTCTGTCCGGGAAGCTCTATGTCCTTCAAGGGCTTGCCTGCAACTTTGGCGTCAGGGCGCACCTCAATCTGCACAATGGAATGCTCCTCTTCACCAAGGCCAAGCTTCATAAGCGTGTAGACATCCTTGAGGTCAAGCCCCTCTTGCACGAAGCGAGCAAGGATGTCTGCTTGGTTGATGCCAACATCTACGCCCATACCTTGGTTGAACATCCAGGAATTCCTTGGGTTGTTCACCCGCGCGATCACACGGCTCACACCGTATTCCATCTTTGCCAGCATCGAGACGACAAGGTTGACCTCGTCATCGCCGGTTACGGAAACGACGACGTCAGCTCTCAGTATGCCCGCCTCCTCGAGCGTGGCTGCGTCAGAGCCATTGCCGAATACGACGCATTCCTTTGGCAGCTCATTTTCAAGCTTGGCTATGAGGTTGCGACGATGCTCAACTACACGAACAACATGGCCATCCCCCGCAAGAAGGGAAGCAAGGTATGAGCCAGTCTGCCCGCCGCCGACAACGATGATATGCATCTGCATTCCTTTCTACTCGGACAGACCGAGCATATAGGAGAATTTATCAGAAGCGCTATAGGCGACAGCCGCATAGATGATGTCTCCATGCTCAAACACAGTTCCTTGGGTTGGTATGAACGTATCGTTGCTCCGACTGATCGCCACAATCTGTATCTCCCCCAAGGCAGTCAGCTCCTTGACCGTCTGACCCTCGAGAAGAGTCGGCACGTCAGCACGCACCAGACGGACCCCGTCATGCCCCATGCCATAGACAGTATCAAGCTTGTGATACGTCAGAAGCTCACTGGCACGACGAATTCCCCAATCCGTGGTCGAGATTGTCTGAATATCTAGGCGACGATATGTGTCAGCTTTGTTTGTATCATAAAGGCGAGCAATCACGCGGGGGACGCGAAAGACACTGCGTGAAACATGCGCAACGACAATGTTCGCCTCATCGGAGGCAGTGCATGCTATGACCGCATCAGTCCGGTCGATGCCCGCTTTTTCAAGGACGTCATGGTCGAAGCCCACCCCTTGTACCGTTTCTCCAGCGAAGTCTTTCCCCAGGCCTTCAAAAGTCTCAGGGTCTTTATCGATGGCAGTAACATGTATTCCCTGCTTGCTGAGCTTTATGGCAAGGCCTGTTCCCATGCGTCCGAGCCCGACGATGATAACGTTCATCTCAGTCCTACCTCTCCTTGCTCTGCGATATAGCTTCGTCTTCACTCCGATTGTGATGCTTGCGGACAAGCGCTTTTCGTGCCTCTTCCACAAGGAGGATAAGAGGCGGTAAAAGGCAAAGAAAACCATAGTCGGCCAGCGTCAAGGGCGATGTATGGAAGACCTGCTGAAACGGAGGAAACAGCGTTATAAAAACTATGAGACCTATCTCGAAAACAATGCCTATATTGATCTGCTTGTTAGAAAAGAGCCCAACAGAAAAGACGGATGCGACTTCAGTTCTGCAGTTCCATACTTCGCCTATCTGCGAAAAAACAATCGCTGCCAGTGCCATAGTTGTCGCGCGTATGTAAATGGGGTCAAGGTCGTCGCCAACGCCAAACAGTGGCAGACCAATTCTCCAGCCCGCCTGCGCTTGTGTAAAGAAATAAGCCGCAAGGCTCGAAAGAGCTCCAAGAAGTCCATACCAAAGGAACGCTTTTCGCATGACGTGAGCATTGAGAAGTGGCTCATGGGGATCACGCGGAGGCTTGCTCATGACATTTGCCTCAGGCCTCTCCGTACCCAGACCCAACGCCGGCATCATGTCTGTGCCTAAGTCAATCGTAAGGATCTGCATGGTTGTCAGCGGTAAAGGCACGGCACCTCCCGAAAAAAGGTATACCGCCGAAGGCACTGCCTCAGGAACATTGGAGTTCAGGATATACATCATGAACTTGCGGATATTCGCATAAACGGCCCGTCCCTCTTCAATTGCATGAACAATTGATGCAAAATTATCGTCGGTAAGGATCATATCGGCAGCCTCTTTGGCCACGTCAGTTCCCGTTATGCCCATAGCAACGCCAATATCTGCCTTCTTAAGGGCTGGAGAGTCGTTAACTCCATCGCCGGTGACAGCGACTATCTCACCCATTTCCTGGAGATTTGAGACGACGCGAAGCTTCTGCTCTGGGGCCATGCGGGCAAAAACAACCTCTCCCTTGAGAGCTTCCTTAAGCTCTTCGTCTGTCGCCTTCTCCAACTCGATTCCAGAAAACACACGCGGATGCTCACTTTTGACAATGCCAATCTTACGGGCGATGGAAACAGCCGTCAGCCCATAGTCTCCGGTAATCATAACTACACGGATGCCAGCACGACGGCACTCAGCAACAGCATCAGCCACTTCTGGACGAGGAGGATCTTGCATCACGAGTAGTCCTACAAAGGTAAGATGGCACTCAATGTTGTCCGGCGTGTAATCGCTCATCGCTGCGGGAATGCTCTTGTCATCACTAAGGAGGGGACGATAGGCTAGTGCCAGAACACGCAGTCCATCTTTTGCATAGTGGTCGTTGGCATCCATCACGGACTTACGAAGGGCAGCGGTCATATTTTGCGTATTCCCATTAATACGAATCTTTTCAGAAAGGCGCACAACCTCGTTGGGAGCACCCTTCACATAGGCAATGCGCCGCGCACCGTCAATCGGCTCTTTGAGCTGATGAATGGTGGTCATGCGTTTGCGGCGACTCTCAAAGGGCAGTTCACGGACACGCGGAGTTGCCCTTTCCTGATCCTTTGGGTCAATGCCAGCTTTTTGGCATACAGTAAGCAAACATGCCTCAGTCGGGTCCCCTAAGACCGTATAGCGCCCTTCATCCGTCTCAGGAGCAATGAGGCGGGCATTCGAGCACAAGGCGCCTCCGACCACCAGCAGCCGCAAGTCGTCATCATCGTCGACTTTGACAGCTCGACCATCAGAGATGACATCTCCGACAGGAGCATAGCCAACGCCGGTAACCTCGTATTCATGGCTGGCCGTCCAAAGGTGGTTTACCGTCATCTCGTTCTGCGTGAGCGTGCCGGTCTTGTCTGTGCAAATCACGCTTGTCGATCCCAGCGCCTCAACCGATGAGAGTTTCTTCACCAGCGCGTTTCTTTTGCTCATGCGCTGCACGGCCATGGCCAGGGAAAGCGTAACGGTAGGAAGCAGCCCCTCTGGAATGAAGGCGACGATCATGCCAAGGGCAAAGATAAATGAGGCCGCAAGCGCATTGTGCACGAAAAGCACATCAAGCAAGAGGAAGGCCAAGCCCATAGCAAGGGCAAACAAGGTGACTTGCTTCGTCAGGCGATCAAGCTGGCGCTGAAGTGGGCTCTCAGCTTCATCCATATTTTGCGTGAGATCAGCTATCTTGCCGAACTCAGTATCCATCCCTATTTTGGTAACCACGGCCCTACCATTGCCCTCAGACACCGAAGTCCCAGCAAAAATGAGGTTTGGCGTTTCAGCCGCTGTGATGTCCTCCTCTAGCACTGCATCGGCGCTTTTGCGCACAGGGTTCGACTCTCCTGTCAGCGTAGACTGATCAACTTGCAAATCGCTTGCACGCACGACGCGTGCATCGGCAGAGATCTTATCCCCTTCAGCAAGCAGCATGATGTCGCCAGGCACAAGGTCCTCAGCAAGTATCTTGCTTTCAGACCCATCACGAATGACATTGACATATGCGGGCAGCATCTTCTTCAGCGCCTCAGTCGCCTTTCCCGCACGATATTCCTGCCAGAAGCTGAAGCAACCATTGATGATGTTCACAAGCCAAACAGCAACCCCAAGCTCAGGCATTCCTGCCACAAAGGCGATGATGCCTGCCACCCACAAAAGTATTGCCATGAGATGCGTGAAGTTTGAAAGAAACACGAGGATTGGAGACTTCTTCTTAGTAGCTTCGATCAGGTTCCTTCCATAGTGCGCCTGACGGCTCTCGGCTTCTTGCTGCGTAAGACCCGCCGGCGAGGTTTCGAGCGCCGCGAAGACCCTATCGCCGGTCAGCCTACTGACATCTTCTTGAGATGCCATAGTTCTTGACTCATCCAACGAAGGCCCAACCTTTCTAAAATAGACATATCCCTTGAAATAAACCCAGACGGCTTTGTCAGCGGTCATTTTGCTGACGCGGAGGAAAGATTAGTCATTTTTTCAGGTAGGTAATTGTGGATTCGCAAACATCACGCTTCAAGCATAAAGATGCATAAAGATACGTTGAAATTGCATGTGCAAAGCGCCTCTCCTCATATTCCTACTGAATGCGTATCATCCGATAGCCAATTCCGATATGCGTTTGTATGTAGCGAGGGTGGGAAGGGTCTGCCTCAATCTTTTTGCGCAGCGTCCCCATAAACACGCGCAATGAAGCAAGATAGCTTTCTTGAGAGGAGCCCCAGACTTCGCGCAGGATGTATTGGTGTGTCAAGACCTTATCAACATTGTGGGCTAGCAGGCACAGCAGCCTAAACTCAATGGGCGTCAGATGAAGCTCCTGCCCATCTAGGGTAGCGACGCCGGCGGCGTAGTCTATGGAAAGGCCACCATTGACGAAAACCGAGCTTTCTGTGCCATCCGCCTCAGAGAGATTCTTTAAATGGCGCAAAGCGGTCCTCAGGCGCGCAAGAAGCTCTCCTACCGAAAAGGGCTTGGTAAGATAGTCGTCAGCACCAGCATCGAGAGCCTCAATTTTATCGCTGTCCTCGCTGCGCGCGCTAATCACGATGATCGGCATTTGTGACCAGCTTCGTACTTTGTGAATGACATCGATGCCATCGAGGTCCGGAAGCCCCAAATCCAGCAGGACAACATCAGGGTTGGAAGTGGCGGCACTCGCAATGGCAGCATGAGCGGTTGCTGCGCTTACATAATCATAGCCGTGCGTGGCAAGTGTTGTGACAATCAAGTTGCGCACTGCGGCGTCATCTTCCACAACAAGAATAAGCGGCTTATTTCGCATCATCACGAGGGATCTCCTCAGCAGGAAGGGTAAAGACAAACACGCAGCCATGCGGATGGCTGTCTGTCACGTAGATGGTGCCCCCATGGGCCTCCACAATAGAGCGACAAAGGAAAAGCCCTAGCCCCATGCTGCGATGGCTGTCTGCCTGCCCATGGTTGATCGTGTAAAACGACTCAAAAACCCGCTCCTTCTCGGCGTCCGGTATGCCTGGCCCGTCATCTCGTATGCTCACACGCACGAAGTCGCCATTACGATCAGCTGCAATGACAATGTGAGACCCCGCCGGCGTATGGGTGATGGCATTATTTATTAGGTTTACGATCACTTGGACGACAAGATGGCCGTCAGCTCGCACAAGCAATATGTCGTCGGTGGGAACCACCTGTATTTGATGGGATCGGGCCTCCCGGCTCACATGCCGCAGGGCTTCTTCGATCATATCATCGACCGCCTCACAGGTAAGGTTCAGGCGCACTGTCCCATTTTCGAGCTTGGTAGCGGCAAGAAGGTTCTCTACAAGGTTGGTAAGCCATTGAGCGTCGTCGTATATGTCAGCCAAAAGCCTTCGCCTGTCTGCCTTCTCTATTGAAACGTCCTCGCTTAGAAGAATGTCAGCATTTCCTGAGATGGCCGTCAGGGGCGTTCTAAGGTCATGGGAGATGGAGCGCAGAAGATTGGCACGCAGCTGCTCGTTTTTTGCAAGGACGGCCGCAGCCTCACGCTCTGCCAGCGCTCTGTCACGCTCCAGAGCCAGGGCCGTCTCTCCAATGATGGACAGGACGATGCTTCTTTCGTCCGAGTTGATGTTCTCATGGCCGACGTGAATGCCCACGACGCCGAAGATGACATCTGAGGCACGAACGGTTAGATAAAGGCAAGATGCCTCCGAAGAGGTGCTCGTGGTAGCCCCTGAGCATTTGTTATGCTCAAAAACCCACTGAGCGCAGCTTTGCTCAGAAGAGCCCAAGGGTGTCGTGTCAACAGCACCAGAAAGGCGCAAGGTCTTAGGCTTCGCAAGGCCCTTGCCAGCGGCACACAGCCATGTCACGTCATAGCCCAAAAGCTTTATAAGCTGACGGCACATGACATTAACTATTTCGTCGCTTGTGCGGCAGGCCTGCAAGAGCTGGTCACAATCCAGAAGCACCTGTGTGCGCCTCGATGCTACCGCTGCGCAGCGAGCCTGTTCGCGGAGCTGCATCGTAAGCCAGCTCGCCACAAATGCAACCACAAACATTACCGCGAATGTCCCGGGATACTCCTTGCCCCATGCCTGAAATGAGTAGCGTGGCGTCGTAAAAAAGAAGTTGAATGCGAGGACGGAAACCGCACTCGACAAAAAACAGTAGATGCGCTTTGGCGTCGCAATCGCCGTAAGCAACACGCCAAGCACATAGGTCACAACAATGGTTACCTCAGAAAAGCCCAGGGCGTCGAACATGAGCGAAACCAGCGTAACCGCCGCTAGAATACCAAGCGTCTTTGCAATGTCGAAAAAGGCATTTCCCTGCTCCGCTGCCTCAGTCCACTCCCCTTCGGAGAACTCACTACTATGCAACTCCCTCGCCGCGCTTGCGCCCATGACCTTCCTTCCGCCATGTGTGACGGAGTAGATGCTGCTTCATGTACGGCAGTCTCACGTTCTGCATCTTTTAAAAGAGGCACACAGTATAGATGAACTCTCCCACGCAACATGCAACGAGCACCGCACAGACAAGACAGACAACATGAAATATACGCTTGCTGAGAAAGAGTGAATCAGACGAAGCATCGTTTACCCATCTCGCAGCCGCATAGGTCTTGCTCATAGAGGTCTCCTTTATTGACCACGCCGCACGGTTCAAGTACACAACTAACGGGATAAAGAGGAAATGAAGCTCGGGAAAAATAGCTAAAGGCGCCATTAAGACTCATATAAAGAGATCCAAACCTTGCCCTATCCCTTCAAAGGGTATATGGAAGGTATCTATTGAGTACTGCCCACGTGAGGAGGCACTTCATGAAAGATGCCGTGGTCATCGTCAATCCGCACTCGGGAAAAGAAGGGCAAAGTGAGCTAGTCAATGCGATCTCAACGCATCTGCGTCAGTTCTTTGACAAGGTTGTGCCTTATGTGAGCAAAGACGCCAAGGATGTCTCGGACATCGCACGAGCCGCACGTGAGGAGGGATCAACCGCGGTTTTTGTTGTCGGAGGGGACGGCACTGTAAGCCGCGCCGTGCGAGGCCTCCTTGATGGCGCACAAGATGACGAAGACCTCCCTATCTTGGGGATTCTGCCAGGAGGCACGGGAAACGGGTTCGCGCGTGTCCTCGGCATCCCCTCGGCAATCCCTGAGGCGCTCGGTGAGTTCAACCCCACGCGGAAAAGGCGCATAGATATCGTCTTTGCCAATGGAACACCTTATATCTACACGCTCACAGGCGGGTCGCTTCCAGAGGGTATTCGCGAGGTACCCTCTGAAGATAAGACGCGTTTGGGGTTTTTCGCCTATGTGGCAAGCGAGCTACAGCGAATCGGGGACAATGAGCAGCATCGCCTGCGCATAAGCGTCGATGGAAAGAGCAGGGAAGAGCAGGTTAACTCGTTTGTAGCCTTTTCCAGCAACGCTCTCGTCAATCTCTTTACCGATCAAGCAGACGCTGCCATAGACGATGGACTGATACATCTCCTCGTATTAAAGGACGCATCTCTGCCGGCGTTGCTCTCTCTAGCCCCAGATGCCTTGCGCGCTTCTATCGAAGACAATGATCACACCCTGTACATGCATGGCACAAGCATGAGGATCGAGTGCCTGGAGGGAAACTTACGATGCGGCATGGACGGAGACGACGGCCCCTGTCTGCCTGTATCTCTTACCATCAAGCCTCAGCGAGTTTCAGCGTTTTACGGAAGTCAGAGCACTATGTAAAGCGTCCTATCTATAATGAGTATCGACAGATGTTCAACGTATACCTTTGGAGGTTTGTTCTATGGGAATCATAGATTCGCTCGCGCAAAGACGCACGTACTATCACATCAACAAAAAACTTCCCGTCAGCGAAGACGCTGTCGTTAAAACCGTAGAAAAGGTCGTGGAGCTTGTTCCAGACGCATTCAACATGCACAGCCAAAGAGTTGTCATAGCTCTCGGCGACAAACAAAATCAATTGTGGGACGCAGCATACGATGCCTTCAAGGGTGAGGTCGTTCGCGAAAAGTTGGATAGCTTCAAGGCAGGAGCAGGCACGATTTTGTATTTCATCGATCAAAAGACCGTGACCTCGCTCCAAAAGCAATATCCCCTGTACGTTGACAACTTTCCCATTTGGGCCCAGCAGTCAAATGGCATGCTCCAAATTAGCGTTTGGAGTGCCTTGCGTGAGCTAGACGTGGCCGCAAGCTTGCAGCACTATGACCCTGTTATCGATGACGCCGTCTACAAGCTATTCAATGTTCCGAGGGACTACAAACTCGTAGGCGAGATGCCTTTTGGTGGCATAGGGGCTAAGCCAGACCCCAAAGAGCCCGAAGACGTAACTCTTCGCGTCAGCGTCGCACGCTAAAAGCCCAACGTAATCTTGAGTCACTGCGACCACATGCATGCAAAGGCGCAATAAATTATTCTAGGGCAGTGCCAGCTATGTTCAAGATAGCCAGCACTGCCCGTATAGCCAGAGTCACCAATATGGTGGATATCAACGCCTGTTATTTTGCTCATCAGCGCAAGTTGGCAAATGGTCCCAGGAGCAGGGACAAGGATTACGTCTGCCCCAGCTGCAGCAAATTCCTCAACATCACTTCGTTGAATAATTACCTAAAAGCAAGAAGAACATTTCCCAAATATTACCAAGCAGAAAAGTCTATCTGACCCATTAGGACACGCAAAAAACTTTTCTGCCCCCACCACGCCAAAATTCAACCTATAGCACCTTACTGAGAAAGCTCTTCGTCCGCACGCTTTGAGGATGGTCCATGACCTGCTCAGGGGTTCCCTGCTCTACGATCACGCCATCGTCTATGAATATGACCCGATCAGCGACATCATGCGCAAACCCCATTTCGTGGGTCACTATGACCATGGTCATCCCTTCCTCAGCCAGCTCTCGCATTACGTCAAGCACCTCGCTGACCATCTCAGGGTCAAGAGCGCTCGTTGGCTCATCAAACAACATGATGTCAGGCTCCATGGCCAAAGCCCGAGCAATGGCAACACGTTGTTGCTGGCCGCCTGAAAGCTCTCGAGGCTTTGCATCTACCTTATCACCGAGGCCAACACGATCAAGCAGGCGAATTGCCGTCTTTTCGGCCTCTACTGGCGTTTTAAGCTTAAGCTCTACAGGAGCAAACATAAGGTTTTGCTTCACCGTGTAATGCGGGAAGAGGTTAAACTGCTGAAAAACCATTCCCAAATGACGACGGACACGATCAACGTCCGCACCATTGCTGGTAATGCTTTCTCCGTCTACGAATATCTCGCCTGCCGTTGGTTCCTCGAGACGATTGAGACAACGCAAAAATGTCGATTTACCCGATCCTGAGGGACCTATGATGCAAACTACCTCCCCTGAGCTGATCTCGAGATCTATGCCTTTCAGCACCTCTAGATCACCAAAAGCCTTTTTTAGCCCCACGACCTTTATCTTTGGATTTGCCATTTTACGCATGCATCCTTTTCTCGACAGTCCTAGAGATGAGCATAAGGACACTGGTGATCAAAAGAAAACAAATTGCCACCCACGTGTATGTGGCAAATGATTCCATGGTCCTGCCGACATAAATCTTCGCCTGATACATTATTTCGCCCAGGCCAATGGCATAGAGAATGGTCGAATCCTTCAACGTGATAATGCATTGGTTAACCAACGAGGGAAGGCATATGCGCACTGCCTGAGGCAAAATGATCTTCCTCATGGAAGTGGCATAGCTGACGCCTAGGCTGCGCGACGCCTCCATCTGGCCCTTATCGACCGATTCAATGGAGCCGCGGAATATTTCTGAAAGGTAGGCTCCGGCGTTGAGCGAAAGCGTTATAAGGCTTGCCGTAAAGACATCAATGCGAAAAGACGATCCGGTGCTGAGCTGAATGAGCTGGGGTACGGCAAAGTAGATGTAAAACGCCTGCACAAGCATCGGTGTGCCACGAATAATCCAGATATAAAATTTTGCGATACCTCGCAGCACTCTCTTATGCGATATGTGCATCAAACATACAAGGATGCCCAATACCATAGCGATAATGAGGGAGGAGACCGTCACCTGCAATGTGGTGACAAATCCCCCCGCCAGCATCGGAGCCAGCTGCTCAAATGTTTCTAACAAGCTCGATAGGCTCATACGCCGCCCTTACATCCGGGGGCTGTATGAGCCCCATATCCAAAATCTGTTTGCCCATATCAACTAGGAGTTGAGATATTTATTGACAATCTCGTCGTATTTGCCATTGTCCTTAAGACTCGCAAGACCCTTGTTGAAGGCCGCGAGAAGATCGGAATTCTGATCCTTCATAACGGCGAAGCCATAAGGCGTAGAGAAGTCATCCTTCTCCTCAGTAACGACCTTGAGGCCATTGCCCTGAGAGATTCCATAGGCCATCACTGGATAGTCCTCAAAGCAGGCAACAGAGTTTCCCGTAAGAACGTCTTGATACATAAGCGAGGACTCGTCGAAGTAGGTTATAGAGAAGCCATATTGATCCTTGAGAGACTCGGCACAGGTGGCTCCCTGCGTTCCCGTCTTTGCAGCAACCGTCTTGCCAGACAGAGCATTGTAGTCTGTGATGTCGCTGTCACTTTTCGCAGCCATGCAAACATAGGAGTCATAGTAGGGGTCAGAAAAGTCATATTTCTTCTTACGCTCGTCTGTAATGGACATACCTGCAATGACGGCATCCGCTTGGCCAGACTCGAGCGCTGCGACGGCGGCGTCAAAGCCAAGAGATTGCAGATCGTACTTAAATCCTGTCTCAGATGCGATGGCGGAGAGAAGGTCAACGTCAATGCCAACGAATTCATTAGAGTCATTGGTAAACTCAAAAGGAGCAAACGTCGTATCTGTGGCGACTATATAGCTGCTTTTTGAAAACGATGAAGACCCTGACCCGGAAGAAGATGACGAAGATGAGCCACAGCCCACAAGACCGAGGCCAACAACAGCCGCCGAGCTGGTAGCGAGTCCAAGAAACTGACGACGAGAAAAGGCTTTGGGCATAGCTCCTCCAAACGATGATGTTTTTAATGGGTAACAATACAAACTAGTGTAAGAAAACTCTTTTTCCGGATTGTTACATCCTGAAACCAACATGAGTGTGTTATGCCCAAGAAGCTTTCATTTTAGCCACGCAAGATTAGCTCAGATGTTTCTTGCAGCCCCAACGACGGCCTCGGAAGATCAGAGCATGGCCAGCCGTATCAGGGACTGCTTCTCGGGATGCCTAGAAGAGGCGAACATGTACGCTACGCCCCAAGATGCACATACACCCTTTGCTCAGGTACGTCGTAGAAAGGGTCCTCACGCCGTCCGAGATAGTCTTTTGCCTGTTGGGGGAACATGGCATAGGAGAGCACATCCTCCTCGCTGCGTGCATAGGGGGAGACCTCCTTGGCAAGGGCCGGCATTTGCGGCTCGATAAGATCTGCCGGCCGACACGTGATGGGCTTCTCGTCACCGATGATCTTTTGGCGCATGGCATCTGAGATGGGCGCTGGGGAGGCGCCGTAGCGCCCGCGCACATAGTCTTTGATCTCTTTCGGGATTATTTCATATCTCTTTCCTGACAGGACGTTCATAAGCGCTTGGGCGCCTACCATCTGTGAAAGAGGCGTTACCAAAGGCGGGTAGCCAAGGTCGGCGCGCACCTTTGGCACCTCGGCAAGCACCTCCTCGTACTTATCCTCGTTGTGCTGCTCAGCCAGCTGGGAGAGAAGATTGGACAGCATCCCTCCCGGCACTTGGTAGATCAGGGCCTTCGGGTCTGTGTCTTTGACCTTGGGATTGAGCCTTCCTTCCTTGCGGAACCTCTCTCGCACCTTGTTAAAGTGAGCGGCAACCTTGCTGAGCGCATCAAGGCTGAGGCCGGTTTGGTAGCCGAGCCCCGTAAGGGCTATGTGCATTGACTCGGTCGCAGGCTGGCTGGTCCCGCTTGAGAAGGAGGAGATGCAGGTGTCTATTGTGTCGGCGCCTGCCTCGACGGCCTTTAAATAGGTCATCTCAGCGATGCCGGCCGTCGCATGCGTATGGACCTCCAGCGGCAGCGACACGGCTGATTTGATGCCGCTCACCAGCTGATAGGCTGCCTCAGGCGTGAGGTTGCCTGCCATATCCTTGATACACAAGGAGTCCGCCCCCGCATCCGCCATCTTTTTTGCGAGATCAACGAAATACTGCACCGTATGCACGGGACTAGTAGTGTAACAAATTGCACATTGACACTCGCCACCTGCCTGCTTGCAAGCCCTAATCGATGTTTTTAGGTTTCGCACATCATTAAGCGCGTCAAAGACTCTCACGACGTCTATGCCGTTTTCCACTGACTTCTTTACCACCGCAGAGACGATATCATCTGCATAGTTGCGATATCCCAGTAAGTTCTGGCCGCGCAGCAGCATCTGCAACTTGGTGTGCTTTACATGGGAGCGTATGGTGCGCAAGCGCTCCCATGGGTCTTCGTTCAAAAACCTTAGGCAGGCATCAAAGGTAGCCCCGCCCCACATCTCTATGGCCCGGTAGCCACAGCCGTCCATCGTGTCTAAGATGGGCACCATATCTTCTATGGGCATGCGCGTCGCGATCTGGCTCTGCTGGCCGTCGCGCAACACGGTCTCGGTAAAACTAATTGCTCTAAAAGGCATACTCTTTCAGACTCCCCTCTTGAAGTAGCCGTGGCCCACGAGCCACCACATGCCCGCGCTGCCCCTTTGCGACGGGATGTTCGCGGAAAAGCATAGCCCCCTCTTTTTCACTTGGGGCAAAGGCGGCGCAGCCACTGGGCGCACCAAAGGCGTGCCCTACTTTTTTTCGTCTTTTTTCACAGGGAAAAGCTTGGTAAGCACAAGCGAGCTAAGATAGATCAGCGTCAGCACAACAAAGACGCCGCCCCAGCCAATCACAAGGATCTCAAACGCTTTGGCTAGATCTTGCGGATCAAACATGGCAGATCCCTCCTTTTTAGGCGCCCATAAGAGCAAGTACAAGGCCTCCGGCGATGACCGAGGCTATCTGCCCTGCCACGTTGGCTCCGGCAGCTTGCATGAGCAGATAGTTCGACGGGTCCTCCTCCGTTGCCATCCTCTGGACAACACGGGCAGACATCGGGAAGGCCGATATGCCACAGGCACCGATCATGGGATTGATCTTGTCGTGACGAAACAAGTTGAGGAGCTTGGCAAACAGCACGCCGCCGATAGAGTCCATCACAAAGGCGACAAGGCCAAGCCCTATTACGAGCAGCGTGTCAACCTGCAAAAACTCTGAGGCTTGCAGTTTCACCGCAACCGTAAGACCCAGCAAGATTGAGATCAAGTTCACCAGCTCGTTTTGCGCGGTGCGTGAGAGGGCCTCGAGCACGCCGCACTCCCTTAAGAGGTTCCCGAACATAAGAAAGCCCACCAAAGGAAGAGATGCCGGGGCGATGAGGCCCGCAACGAAGGTTATGACTATCGGGAACAGGATCTTTGCGGTCTGAGAAACCTCGCCTGCGCGATACACCATCTTTATCTGGCGCTCCTTTTTGGAGGTGACCGCCTTGATGGCTGGAGGCTGGATGATCGGCACGAGGGCCATGTACGAATACGCGGCGACCATAATCGCCCCCAGATACTTGGAGTGCAGCGTATTGGCGACAAAAATGGATGTCGGGCCGTCAGCAGCCCCTATGATGCCAATCGACGCCGCGTCATTGAGGGAAAAGCCCAAAAGCACGGCCACGATTATGGTGAAGAAGATGCCGAATTGGGCCGCAGCACCAAAAAGAAGCAGGAACGGCTGCTTGAGCAAAGGACCGAAATCTATCATGGCCCCTATGCCGATGAAGAGCAACAACGGGAACAGCTCGGTGTCAATGCCTGCTTTGAACAGTATCGTAAGGGGTCCCGAGTCGCCTAGAACACCGGTGTTCGGAAAGTTTACCAAAATAGCGCCAAGCCCCATGGGGACGAGAAGCGTAGGCTCATATTTCTTTTTTATTCCCAAATACATGAGAAGGCAACCGATGGCCATCATGAGAATGCGACCTGGCTCAGATCCCAGCTGTAAAAAGGACTCCAATAGGCTTTCCAAGCTTCTCCTCCTTTACGCGATCGTGAACAGGGGGTCGCCAGGATTTACCATGTCGCCCTTACTTACGTGCAGGGCCACCAACGTGCCTGAGGACTCGGCTACGATTTCGTTTTCCATTTTCATGGCTTCCAGTATCAGCACAACATCGTTTTTTGCCACCTTTGAGCCAACTGCAACCCTTATGTCGCTGATCTTGCCAGGCATAGGTGCGAGCTGAGCCCCCTTCCCCGCAGGTTCTGCCTGAGGGGCGGCAGAAGCCGAGGGCTGTGCCGCAGCGGGGGCAGCTGGTACAGCCGCCTTTGGGGTAGTTGCTGCCGAGGTAGAAGGTGGAGTTTCGACGCCAAGCTCCTCGAGTTCCACTTTATAGAGCTTGCCGTCAATGTTGACTTTGAACTTACGAAGCATGAGGTACCTCCTGTACGGATTTTCTGCAAGAAACGCTACGGAGCGAAAACGCGCTCGAAGGGCAATTCTGCGCAGCGCAGGCAGCGACGATAGCTATCACACGGCAAGCCTCAGGGTTCGCCACCTCGACGCTGCGCACAGAAAAGCTACTGCTCGGACGATCTTGTGCCGCAATAGCTACGGTAATCGCTGCGGGGATGCCCCACTTATCGCGGGTAAGGGGAACAAAGGCGGGAATAGGGGCCCACTCATCCTCCTCAGCAGAGATCCCTTTTTCATCCCCGGCCTTCTCTGCAGGCTTGTTTCGGCCAAAGATCCTGCTGAAAATTCCCATAGCTCCTTTCTTCCTCCTTCAGAAATCAAACCCCGCTATAGCTATGCTGGCAAATCATAAAATCAGTCCAATAATTCATTGTGTTCCCTCTATATGCAACGCAAAAAAATATGGTGAAGATATTTGTTCCTAGCCATCTACCTACTTTTCTATTACATTAGTCTTTTATCGCATGACTAAACGGAACTTGGCATAAAGGACTTCTCAACAAACGAGACTTTCGATCCAAACGGTTGAAAAACAATAGTAAACGGTAAAAGCCGCCTTGAAGAAAGGCTTCAGAACTTTTACAGCATGATTACCTGCGTATACCATACAGTAGGAACACTTTACGTCTTTCGCTTCTACGAACTCATCCAACGAGCACACAAGTGATAGTCTTAGTTGTCCAAGAGACCTCTGAGCCTATATTTTTGTATGCAAACCTTTATTTTATTCATATGAAAGTTAAACCTCATGTAAGGAGATCCCATGAAAGCTCAGCAGACTTGACGCTATGCCAACTAAAAGGAGCTCCTTCGCAGCAGCGCAGATGTATTGTTCTTCGAACCTATCTTGCTCATTACTCATTAAGAGCTTCTTCAATGAGGCACGAGCAAATTGAGGAGTTAAGGCACGATATGGCATCTAGCTCTTATTCAGCTTTATTTCTTGCACTTTATGCATTTTAGAATTTTCGCCCCAGAATATCCAAACTGCAGCGTTTTCCATCCATGGAGGCGACGTCAGGAAGGTGTCCCCAGCACTCAAATCTGTTCTTCCTAAAGAGGCCTTGGCTTGCTGCGTTGTGAGAAAAGACAAACCCGACAAGCGTGTCAATACCAAGGCGCGGCAGCTCCCCTATGACATGGCTAAGCGCTGCCTGCCCCAGCCCCTGCCTATGAAAGCCATTGGCTATATAGATGCTAACTTCGGCAGTGTGAAGGTATGCTGGGCGACCGTAAAACTCTTCGAGGCCTATCCACCCGACAATGCGGCCATCTGCATAGAGCACCCAGAGAGGCCGGCGCTTTGGATTATAGGAGTTAAACCAAGCCTGCTTAGAAGCGACACTGACGGGCTTAAGATCTGCGGTAGACAGACGGGTGGGTATCGCCTCGTTGTAAATTGCTACGATCGAGGCTAGGTCATCTTGGGTTGCGTATGTAAATCCTACCTTCATCAGCACTTCTTTCAAGCACTTTGGAGCATGCCTGATGACTGCTTACCCCATGTGCGTCGATGCAGCCCGGCTGTGCGAATATGCCTGTATGGCTGCATTGGCAAATTTAGCTGTACCCTCACCACCTACAGCGTCGATATTTCTAGTAAACGCTCCACCAGCTGCATACATCTGACCGAGAGAAACAAGGATCTCCTGCGTACATGTATAATAGTTCTCTGTGATATACGATTGCAACTGCACGACAAGCGACTGTACCTCATCCGAGGATGGGCTCCGATGGCGGATTGAGCCGAACTTCCTGAAGATGTCCATAAGTCCGCAAGCTAGGCGCCCTTCGTCTGCCTTTGTCATCCCTTTGTGTCTCTTTTCGAACTCTTGATATGCCTGTGTGCCTTGCCACATAGCCTTGGCCTTGGTGGCGTAATCATCTATTTTGCTGCTGTCAAAAGCATGGAAGTCCATTTCCGACACTCCTTTTATGCGCATCGCACAAGCCATGTCAATCATAGCCTCGATACGATCTTTCTTGAGCTTAAGAAGTGCTATCTGCTGGTCAAGCACCTCGTGTTCATTGAAACCCGGGCTAATCATCATCTGCTTAATATCGCTCAATGAAAATCCGACCTCGCGAAAAAGCAGGATTTGGCACAGGCTTTTCAAATCTTCGTCACTATAGAGTCGATATCCAGAAGTTGTTCTTCCGGATGGATGAAGCAGCCCAATCCCGTCATAGTACTGCAGCGTACGAATGCTCACCCCGCATGCCTCGCTTGCCTCTTTCACCGTTCTCATCAATCCAACCTCCCCATGGCAGTAAAGCTAAACCATTACGTAACGTTATAGTCAAGGGAAGACCAGGCCTTCTTCTTTTTTGGAAGAGCACTCTGATATGAGATCGTCAGATGAAAGCGCTAGCATCGATGCGTAATGCGTTAAGAGGGGCTACGGAAATAATGCAAAGCGACGCGGACCGTCAGACCCCCAAGATCACTCCCACTCGATATAGAAAAGTGTCTCCATTAGATACTCCCCTATCTCAGCTTAGTCAACGTCTTCACAGTCCATGGAGTAGCCGGTTTGAGCTTTCTGGCTGGTACTCATATGGTACTCAGGGGGTTTATTACTCCCCTATACTCAAGCAAGCTGCAAAACCTACGTGCACCAGCTCACTTGAACCTGCCCTTGCGCTTCGCATGCCATTTGTCAGCGTCGTCTAGAAGCGCCCTGACCATATCCGATTCCCACACCACATTGGCGGCTCCGTCGTGCTCATCCTCGGGAAGGCGCCTGCCCGTCATCTTCAACGACTACATGAACACCCTGATGAGCGATCCCACCACCGCCAAGGAGCTGCCGCTCTGTACTGCACGGTGACGGGTGATTATGCAGCGCACGAGTGCGAGCAAGGTCAGCCAGAGATAGATGGGCACCGACATCAACGCAAACGTGAATGGAGACGATGCCGGGGTGTTAAAGCGAGATATATGCCACACCACTTCGGAAAGCCAGGGAATGATTGGCTGTTGCTCGCCTGGATCCTCGATCCATGCCTCGAAGGTGCAGGTCTCCGTCTCGGCAAATCCGAAGCCCTGGACGCTGGTCTGTTGGTTATAGCCATCGTGCGATTTCCATGGCTGGGATGGAGATGGCCTCGATGGAAAGATCGGGACGCTCGACATTGAGGAGCAAAAAGACCGAGCCTTCCCATACGGCAAATGCCACGCAGCCAATGCCTATCCGGGTGAGTGCCGTGCGCCATGCATCCAACGTTCTCGTGTCAGGACCATAGGACGATAGACTTCTATTTTCTCATGCTGGATATGGCGGCTATCGGCGTACCTATGAAACAAATTCATTTATTTATAGTACGCGACTAAATTACTACAGGCGGCGCCATAGCCAAGGCATTTCTTCTCATCTACACGAAGTTGAAAGGTAGTCAAAAAAGCTTATGGACAGATGCCTGTTCGAATGCAGCCTATGCCGCAGGAGGTGCTGTGGATTCCCTGATTTCAAGAGAGCCGGCGACCTCAAGTGACGTGGCGGCACCATCGCTGACGAGCATGCTGAAGGCCGCAGCCCCCGCACGCTCAAAACCCAAGCGGAAGGTGGTGAGCGGCGGTTGGCATACGGCGCCAAGCGGATGGCCGTCCATGCCGGCGACGCTCACATCCTCGGGCACGCGTCTGCCTATGCTGGCAAGTCCAGCGATGATGCCCATAGCCGTCTCATCGTTGCCCGCAAACACGGCGGTGCAGTCAGGGTCGTTGGCGAGAAGCCGCCCCGCCTCGTAGGCGTCCTGCGAATCCCAGCCGACCTCGATTGGATCTGTTACCTTGCAGCTATGAGCATGCAAGGCGTCCAGCCAGCCCCTCGTCCGTCCAGGTCCAGCCTCACGCGCCGGCACAGCGACATGGTGGACCATGGAATGACCAAGCGAAAGCAGAAGCTCCGTGACGGTGCGCCCAGCCTCATAGGTGGCAATCGAGACCTGCCTGCTGGCCCCATCGATCCCTCCTCCGCATATCGCTACATGGGGGATAGACGCTGGCAGCCGGGCGAGCGCGGAGATGCCCGGATCGTCATAGGCGATGGCGATGACCCCGGCTGGACGTTGGGTTTCGAGCTCTCCGGTAAGACGGCCGAACGCCTGTTCGTTGCCGGCGATGAGGATCCTGACCGCATAGCCGGCCTTTGTGGCGGCACGCTCAATGCCCGACAGGGTGCGGACAGGACCGTAGAGCTCCAGCCCCGAGGCGACGACGACGACCGAGCGTG
>Ga0214925_100428_pt1 | contig 20598 bp, 18 predicted proteins | sample Stichaenrichment_FD_168299 | JGI IMG/M metagenome (GOLD analysis project Ga0214925, IMG submission 168299) | Xylose enriched microbial communities from anaerobic bioreactor in Madison, Wisconsin, United States - 63SRT | ecosystem: Engineered > Bioreactor > Anaerobic > Unclassified | place: USA... | reverse complement strand
ACTTTGGAAGTTGATGGTAAATTATTAACCGGCCGCGACATTGCCATTGCCATTATGTTGGGCGCAGAAGAATTTAGTTTTGCAACCTTAACAATGGTCTCAATCGGCTGTGTCATGATGCGAAAGTGTAATTTAAATACATGTCCAGTTGGGATCACCACTCAGAACCCCGAACTCCGGAAACTATATTCCGGTCGTCCTGAACATGTTATTAATATGATGCACTTCCTGGCTGAAGATTTACGGGAACAAATGGCTGCTTTGGGCTATCGAACAGTTGACCAAATGGTTGGGCACGGTGAACACCTAAAGCCGCGTTACGTGCCATCAGGCAAGTCCAAAACTTTAAATTACGACCGAATGCTAAACAAGACGATCACGATTGATCGTAAGAAGGAAAATCCATTCAAGCCGAAGTATGACTGGCCGGATTTGGATCGTTTCGCAGAAACCAGTTTGAAGAATCAGAATTCAACCACTATCAATCTACCAATCAATAACGTTGACCGGGCGGTTGGCACCCGACTCGGCGGTTGGATTGGGGCTCATTTTGGTAACTATGGTTTGAAACCGGGCCAACTACGGTTTAATTACCACGGAACCGCCGGCCAAAGTTTCGGTGCCTTTATCACTCAGGGACTTGAAATCAAACTGGTTGGTGAAGCCAATGATTACGTTGGTAAAGGCTTATCCGGCGGCCGTTTGATCGTTGCTGCCCCTCACCAAGCCAAAGAACTTTACACTCACTCACCAATTGTCGGCAACGTTGCCTGCTTTGGTGCAACCGGCGGTGAGGCCTACTTCAATGGTCGTGCCGGTGAACGCTTCTGTGTCCGAAACTCCGGTGCCAATGTTGTTGTAGAAGGTGTTGGTAATAACGGCTGTGAGTATATGACCGGTGGGGTAGCCGTCATTCTTGGACGGACAGGCCGGAACTTTGCGGCCGGCATGTCCGGTGGTGTCGCTTACGTTTATGATTGGACACACAACTTTGAAAAAAACTGCAACCGGGACTTGGTTGACCTCTATCATCTGGATGAAGCCGGTGATGACAGCATTCTTCAAGAACTCCTAAAGAAACACGTTCAATACACCGATTCGGAAACCGCTCGAAAGATTCTTGATAACTGGGAAGTTGAAAAGCACACCTTTGTCAAGGTTTACCCTCGTGATTATCACAAGATGCGCAAGCTGATTCGTGAATACACGAAACCGGGAATTTCAGAAGAAAAAGTGATTGAAAAAGCCTTTTATACGGCTACGAGTCAAGATTAGGAGGAATTCAAAATGGCAGATCCAAGAGGATTTTTAAAATATCCCAGAAAAGATAATCCCATGCGCCCAATCATGCAGCGTGTTAAAGACTTTAACGCAATGGAACTTGACTTAAGCGACGCAGATCGTCGAGAACAGGCTGCCCGTTGTATGAATTGTGGGATTCCATTTTGTCACCATGGTGTTTTCTTTGGTGGCGGCCGAGCGGTCAGCGGTTGCCCAAACGATAATCTCATTCCCGAATGGAATGACCTTGTTTATCGTGATCAGGACCGGCGGGCATTTGAACGGCTAAGCCGGACAAATATGCTGCCGGATATGACTGGGCGGGTTTGTCCCGCACCCTGCGAGGTTTCCTGTGTACAGGCATTAAACGGACCGGGAATTACCATTCGAAATAATGAGAAATTCATTATTGAACAAGCCTTTAAAAATGGCTGGGTTGTTGATTCCGGTAAACCACTTCGTCGGACCGGCAAAAAGATTGCCGTTATCGGTAGTGGTCCCGCCGGCATTTCAGCTGCATGGCGACTAAATCAGTTGGGTCATTCTGTGACACTGTTTGAACGTGACGACCGTTTTGGCGGATTTCTGATGTATGGTATTCCAAACATGAAATTACCAAAGGAAGTCGTTCAGCGCCGAATCAATACCCTATCTCAAGTCGGCATTGATCTGGTTCCCAATACAGAAGTCGGCAAAGACATTTCGGCGGAAGAACTCAAAAAAGAATTTGACCGGGTTGTGATTTGTACCGGTGCCCGACAAGCACGTGACCTGAATGTTAAAGGGCGGGATCTTTCCGGTATTTATCAGGCAGCTGACTTTCTAAAAATTGCCACTAAAGAAGTCCTGAAGGATGGCACTAAAGCCAATAACCGCCTAAAGGGCAAGCATGTCTTAATCCTTGGCGGTGGTGATACGGGTAATGATTGTATTGGAACGGCAATTCGCCAAGGATGCGCCGGCATTACGCAGTTGGAAATTACGCCTGCCCTTCCTAAAGAACGAACGTCAAAAAATCAATGGCCCGAATGGCCGATGGTTTTAAAGACCGGTTATGGTCAAAAAGAAGCCAAGGCACTCTTTGGCAACGTTACGGAATATTCAGCAACAGCAACTGCTTTCTTTGGTGAAAATGGCCAAGTTAAAGAAGCAGAAATCAGTCAGGTAGATCATTTTAAGCCGATTGCCGGTACCGAAAAGCGAATCAAAGCCGATGTTGTTGTGTTGGCAATGGGCTTTACCGGTGCAGAGCAATGGCTGTTTGACCAATTTGGCATTACTAAGAAAAATGACAATTACACCACAAATGACAACCAAATCTACGTTGCCGGTGATTGCCGCCGCGGTCCAAGTCTCGTTATTTGGGGCATTCATGAAGGCCGTTTATGTGCAGAAAAAATCGATGCGTCATTGCAAACCTTAGCAAGCGCAAAACTATAGCACAAAAAAATAAGGTCTACATTTCTCAACTGGATTGGAAATGTAGACCTTATTTTTATTTGCCGGCACTTTTTTCAACTAGATCATCAACCTAATGTGTGCCGGAATTTCTTGATTTGTACCATGTTTCAGCTGCTACATGCCAATCGCCCGTTCGTTGAATAATCTTTTGGTACTTTTTCGGCATTTGTCCATAGCCGATTTTTAAAAGCGGATTGACATACTGCTCAACGAAGTTCCCGTTTTTCTTAGAACCTTTATCTTCTCGATACACCATCAACGAATCCAGTAAATGAGGTAATGTTTCAATTTTGGCATCATCCACCTGATAAAAGTGCAATCTGCCCTTTACGGGAAATGGTTTGACCAAGTTCTCGACACTTACATGCCACGAATAGCTGCCATGACTTTTATTATCAGATACCGCATCAATCTTAATAATTGCCAATGCATATCCATTTGGCAATCCCCAGCCAAAATCGGTTACTGATGGTGTCGCTGTACTGACAAGAAGAAAGGTTGAGACTTTTCCCGGAAGCCAGGTTCGATATTCAATTGTTTTATCGCCCATTATGATTTCCCAAGCATAGGGTTCCCTCATGGATAAAGCTTTCAAGCACGTCCCCTCCCTTCAGATTAACGATATTTTTTCAATTCAATTGGCAGTTCTGTCGCAATTGCGTCTACAAAGTCCTGATCATGATCAATCAACAGCATGGTTGGCTTAACCTTTAAAATTAATTTTTGTATCTGACGTCTGGTGATGACATCCAAATAATTCAAAGGTTCATCCCAAATATAAAAATTAGCAGGTTCACACAATGATCTGGCTAACGAGACCTTTCGTTTTTGTCCCATGCTGAGTTCTGACAAATCTTCGGTGAATGCCGATCGCTCAAATCCCAGCTTTTTCAACATATTCAGCAATACCGGCAACTCGACGTCATGGTGTTTTGCATATGCTTCAATTGATCCTGAAAGGGTTTCAAATTCCTGTGTCAAATATGATACTTTGACCGTTCTACTAAATGACAAGCTGCCACGTGCAATCAACCGTTTTTCACCAAGAATCGCTTTGATCATTGTGGTCTTTCCAAATCCGTTTGGCCCTTCCAAAACCAATCGCTGGCCCTTTGTTAGATCGAACGTAATCGGTTCATTCAGAATGTTATGATTCCGTTGAACCTGAAAATCGTTCAATAGTAAAATATGATCCTGATGGGGCTGCTTGTAATTCAATGTTAAAGGCGCCACATCATCAATGTTCCTTAACAACGACTTCTTTTCATCAATCGCTGATTCCGTTCGTTTAAGGGTTGATTTGGATCTTTTCATCACTTTTGCTGCTTTATGACCCAAGAAGCCTTTATCAAGGTTGACATTGGATTGCCCGCCATAAGCTTTTTTAGATTTCTTATTCTCGGCATTTCCTGCCCACTGTTTTACCTGACTGGCAGTCGCACTCAAGCGTTTAATTTCAGTTTGCAGATGTGCCCTCTCATTTTTCTCACTCAGATTCTCACGATCAAATTCGCGTTGCCACGTATCATAATTACCGTCAAATAATTGAATCTTTGCCCGGTCAATAGATAGCACATGATCGATGACCTGATCAATAAAATAACGATCATGGCTGACAACAATAAATCCCCGTTTTGACTTTAAATAGTTCGCAACAACTTGGCGACCGGCAATATCCAAATGATTGGTTGGCTCATCAATGAGTTGAAAAGTCTCTTTATCGGTAAACATGGCCGCCAATAATGCCTTGGTCTGTTCACCCGGGCTTAAAGTTGAAAACTGCCGGCTTAGTAGATCGTCAGTCAATCCCAATTGATCCATTTCCAGTTGAATTTTCCAAACCTCTGATTCGTTTAACCCCGAAACAGCCAGTAGGACATCCACAACGTTTTTCGTGGAATCGGTAATCGGTTGCGGAAAATAATTAAAACGCAGATTAGATTGGATTTCTCCATGATAGGGATATTTTCCCAACAATAAGTTTAAAAAGGTCGTTTTGCCGCGGCCGTTTCGACCAATCAATCCCAGTTTCCAACTTTCATCAATGCTGAGACTGAATTGGTCAAAAATATGGTTGACCATGCCATCATATCGAAACGATAAATTCTTAATTTGAATAGTTCCCATAACTCACACGCTCCCTAAATGTAATGGCGTATGTCTGTTTAATTTTAAAAATAAAACCCGTTGCAATAATCTGCAGACGGGTTTTGTCGTACTTATTCAAGTCGTGGATGCAAAAATTCAGATTTAATGATCCAAATGATCCAGACATTGACAGTCATTACAAATCGCACAGACTTACCCCCTGTATAAAACAGTCGGCTTTAATTTCTGATTAACGATTTGCAAATTTCAATGTCCTGTCACATCCCTTTTTAGTATGTATTTATCATAGCGTACACAGACTTATTTTTCAAGGCAACACGTTTAGAAAGCCTTTTCAATGAGATCAACAAGTGTTCACAAGTTGTGAACATAACTAAAAATTTGTTCATTTTTTATTATTAATACTGGTGACATTCCCATGTAACATCGGTATAATGAAGTTGTAGGGAAACGCAGGCAGTTTGTTGCTACGCTTCAACAATATTCCTTGATCCAACACGGTTAGAAGCAGTTTTAGTCCGCTTCTTATCCGCCTCCAAATTGCTTGCAGTTTTTCATTAAATGTAGGGGGAGCGATCTTATGGATGAAAACTTAAAAATCACGTTAATTGGTTTGTTAACTTTGATAATCGGCACGATCTTTGCTTCGATTGTTGCCAGTTTCGGTGTAACAACTGTGTTACCTGGTTTGCTATCATTCTTAATCGCAGCGGCATTGGTATTTCTCGGATTTCGATTTACCGATCATCATCACCTTGCTTCAAGACACTAAGTAAGCGTGCAAGCTAATCAAAAGAGGTACAATTCCGAGTGGAATTGTACCTCTTTTGATTAGACGCCATTTTCATTCCAAAAAATTATAAAAACCGTCTTGGTATCCCTGATAATACGCCATAGCATTGCTAACTGCTTCATGTACAAACCCATAGATTTCCGGTACTAAAAATAAGGTTAGCACGATAATGCCCAATATAATTGTAGGCTTAGAGAACGCCCGATTTAACTGACGCCAATTAATTGTAAATAAAAGTGCAATAAAGGTCACGAATAACGGAAACTCTACCCAGTTCCAAACATCGGCCACTCCAATATGAAGCACTTGAAGCAATACATAGATACTAATTGCAAAACCAAACGCCCATAGTAGTATTTTTGTAACCGGGCGCATTTTATCATTTCTTGAAAGTTTATCCATCAGCTTATCGTCTCCTTTAATTAAATCATCTAATGAAATTTTAAACAGGTCACTAATCGCAACGACATTTGCAAAGCTTGGCAATGCGACTTCCTGTTCCCATTTAGAAATAGATTGACGAGAAATACTTAATTTTTCAGCCAATTCGGCTTGTGACCAGTGACGTTTTTCCCTTTGTACCTGTAATACTTTTCCAATTTTCACGATTACTCACCTCAACGATACGATCATTATGCCAACTTTTAATTTTAGTATACCCACCGGTTCAATTATTGAACAGCACCATCTGGTTGCATCAACTCGTTCGACAAAAAAATGCAAACCAGAAAAGACGGTTTGCGATTAGTTTGCGATCCCTGTAATGCTTAATCTTAAAGATACTTACTGCCTTCTTTAACCGCCAATTTTGACAACTCATGAGCAGCAATAAAAGTCTTGACCCATTCCGGATTATATTTACTATAATTTCTCAGCGACCAGCCAATCGCCTTTTGAATAAAAAATTCTTCAGTATTAATATCGTATTCAATTGCTTTAGTCAGTAGTTCTTTATCAAGTGTTTCCTTCTCGAGCAATTGAAGCGTAATTGCAATCCGCCTCATCCAAAAATTTTCATGTTGGTAAAAAAGATTAAATACCCGCCTTTTTTCTTCCGGGTGCAATCGAACAAATTGACCGAATGTCTTTCGCCATGAATCCACGGTATCCCACCACGACTTTTTTTGAATATAGGCTGTTAATCTGTCAATATCAGAAAATGTCAGCCGTTTCACGTTAACATGTGCAATATCAATTGCTACGTATTGATACTCCCGTTCGTCCCGTTGATAAAGCGCCGTGATCGTTGAAAACACTCGCGCTATCGGCCATTTTTTTGAGGCAGTCACAATTTCTTTTGACTGGGCTTTTCTATCCGGTGTTTTTAATCCTAAGAACCGATATTGATTGCGCATATACTTTTCCATATAAGGTTGATTTTGAAGATTACCAATCATTTGAAACATTCCGTGTCCTCCGCGTTTCTAGATGTATAAGTATAGTATACTTGTTTTGTAGGTATCGTAAGGGGGAATGGCAAATGTTCATACATAAAGTAAATGAAACGATTGCTTTGAAACTGCCCGAAAAGCAGGACGCCAACAGCCTGCTTGAAATCGTCAATACCAACCGAGCTGAATTTGGCCGCTGGTTGCCTTGGGCAAAAGAAATATTTTCAATTAATGATGAAAGAGCCTTCATTAAGGATGGTCTTCAGAGAATGGCCGCCGGCACATTTTGGTTTGCTATTATTTTATATCAGGATGAAATTGCCGGCGTTCTTGATCTCCATCAAATCAATCACGAAAATCGTCGTTGCCAAATTGGCTACTGGTTGGCGGGACGTTTTCAAGGAAAGGGTATTATGACCGCTTCCGTTCGAGAAGTCGAAGCAATTGCTTTTCACGATTTGAATATGAATCGCATTGAAATTATGGCTGATGAACATAATCAAAAAAGCCGCAACGTTGCAGAACGTCGAGACTTTCATTTAGATGGCATCTTAAAACAATACGCTTTTTATAACGACCAATTCAGAGATATGGCCTTATACTCGAAACTCAGGCAATAAATTGCCGGCCTTATTCCTTACTCAGGACATTACTCCAAGCCCGGGTGAGGATTTTTTTATCTACAAAATCTGTGTTGGGAATCTTAAAGGCATTAATCGTTTTAGTGCCTAAATAAAGCAACCGCTGTTCGACGCCTATGTCATCACCATCAACCGTAATGACATTATAAGCGGTCCCATCGGTCACAAAATGTTCATGTGGATTGGCACAATTGATATGGTAAGCCGTCGAATCAGCAACCACATTCAAAATGCCGTCTACCACATAGCTGTTAGCAAAATGAACATGACCGGAAAAGATCGCTTTAACATAAGTATGGTCGATAACGTTCAACAGATCATCCCCATTTTGTAAGATACTGTAGCGCATTTGCTGCAATGGCGGGCCATATAGCGGATGGTGCATGAAAATGATTCCCGGCCTTTGATATTCCTGTAACTGGTTTTTCAACCAATGTAATTGGGTTTGATCCAAATACCCCTGCTCAATATCACCGCATTTGGTATCCAGAAAATAACACTCCAGCCCCTCTAACGATTCATGATAGTAATAACGAGTAGCTACCCGTTTCTTACCTAAAAAGCCTTTATAAAATTGATCGGTTCGATCATGATTACCCAAAATAACTTTGATCGGGGCCATCAAACGTTCCTGCTCCTGATCCAGCATGTGATGAAAATCTGCATAAGCCTCGGCATCTCCCTCATGGATCAGGTCACCACTGATCACAATCAGGTCGGGATCAACGTTGCTATTGTAAATATCATCAAAAACGGTGCGCAATTTTTCTTCAGGATCAAGGCGTTGATGATTGGCAGGTTTTGCGCCCGCCGGTGTTAAATGAGTATCAGAAATCTGAACAATTTTACACTGAACCATTATCATCACTCCAATACATAGTTTGATTGAGCATCCAACACATTCTGATTGGTATTTGGGTCGAACAACAGCATTGCCGATTCATCAAGCGTTGCACAAGCAGTTCCAGTCGCATTCTTAGGCCATTGGTTGACCACTGCTTTAATAAACTTTTCGCCAAATGCTTTACAGGTTAACTGCTTGTACCTACCATAATCCACGATTGTTTGAACTTCAACCGGAAAACTGCCAGATACCTGTTCATCATGTAGATGAACATTTTCAGGTCGAATCCCTAATAAATACGATTGATCCTCATCCAAATTGGCCCGGATGTTTTTCCCGGGTCTCGAAATGACCGTGCCATCCACGCCGGTTAGTTGATGATTCGAAAAGTTCACGGGAAGAATATTGATTTGTGGCGTCCCGACAAATTGTGCAACAAACAGGTTTGTTGGATGTCGATACAGATTATCCGGGGTGTCAATCATCTGAATCTTTCCATCATTAATGACCGCAATCCGATCTCCCAAAGCCATGGCTTCCTGCTGATCATGTGTGACGTAAATGATTGTTTGCCCATTTTCTGCGTGTAACTGTAGTAATTGATCCCGTGCCTTCTCTCTTAATTGAACATCAATATTCGAGAGCGGTTCATCCAGTAAAAAGATGTTGCTCTTCTTGGCCATTCCCCGTCCCAGTGCCACCCGTTGCTTTTGACCGCCGGATAGTTGAGCCGGATAACGATCTTTATAATCACTTAAATTTAACGAAGCTAAAATTGTAGATAACCGTTGTTGGCGGGTTTTCTTCGGTACTTTTCGTACCCGCAGCGCATATTCCAAATTTTGATAAACAGTCATGTTCGGGTACAAGGCATAGTCTTGAAAAACCATGGCAATGTTTCGCTGGCGACTTGTCATAGCAGCCGAGTCATGACCATTAATTAAAATGTGACCACCGGTAGGATTTTCAAGACCCGCAATCATTCTTAGTGTGGTTGACTTGCCGCAACCGGAAGGTCCGAGGAAAACCAAAAATTCCCCCGGTCTAACCGAAAGATTCATTTCATTAATAACGTTGGTCTTTTTGTTATAACTTTTCGAAACGTCCTTTAATTCAACTGAAAAACCGTTTGTTTCCATATACTTCGCCTCACTTCAATCCCGAATTGCTGATACTGCTCAAAATATAACGTTGAAACACAATGTAAATCAATAGTGGCGGCACAATCATGATAACTGCCAATGCCATAGCCAACGGAAAGTTTGTCCCACCTTCACTGGAAATATAATTTTGAAGGGCTAATGGTAACGTAAAACTACTTTTATCTTTCAAAATCAACGTCGGCCAAACATATTCATTCCAGCTGTTAATAAAGAAGATCGCACCCACACTAATAATATTGGGCTTTAATAGTGGCACAATGATATTGCAGAATATCCGCCGGTCCGGAATACCATCTACTTTAGCTGATTCGGTTAAGGATTTAGGAACCCTTTCCATGGCTTTTAAAAATAACATGATCCCGGTTGCATCACACATTTGTGGAAGTGCCACACCAAGAACGTTATTCAACAAATTCATTTTGGAAATCACCAAATAGTTTGGAATCATCACCGTTGTAAACGGCACAAAAATTGTTGCAACAAATAAGAAGTAAACCACACGTTTACCTTTAAAATGAAAATTCAGAAACCCGTAGGCTGCCAGCAGTCCGGTTAACACCTTTCCCAAAGTAACAAGTGTTGCCATTAGGAAGGTGTTGCCAACCATCCTCAATATGTTGATTTGTTTATCCAACGTTCGATAATTACTTAAGGTAGGATGGGAAGGAATCAACTGTAGGATTGAATGGTAGGATTCCTGTAACGTTTTAAACGAATTGGAAATCATAAAAAGAACGGGCACGATGACACATAGACAAATGAGAAGTAACAAAACATGCCATCCAATATGCCTTCGCTCACTCAACATCCCGATTCCTCCCCTCAACAAACTTGATTTCAACAAATAACAGCACCAAAAAGATCATAAAGGTAACAGTTGCCAAAGCAGAGGCACTTCCAGTTTTGTAAAGCACAAATGCATTTAAATAGGTGTGATATAAAATGTTGGACGATCCGTAATATGGACCGCCTTGTGTAATCACGTTAAGTGGTGTAAAAACATACTGCAGTCCTTGAACAATCGTTAAAATCAATACATAAATAGCGACACCACGGTTCATCGGTAACACAATATTCCAAATGACCCGCCATTTTGGTACCCCGTCCAGTGCCGCAGCATCTAAAATGTTGCGGGGAACCGCCCCCAAACCGGTTAATAGCAAGATAAAATTGTATCCAAAAACCTTCCAGTTTGTAATCAGACAGATCACAATAATTGCCATTGATCCCGAATTGGTCCACTGCGGTAACTTCATTCCAAAATTTCGTAGCATCAAAGCTGCCGGGCCGGACACCGGATTCAGAATCCATGAAAATAGCATGGCTCCCACTACCAGAGAAAACAGGCTTGGAATAAAGAATAATACTTTATAGGCGCCTTTCATTTTGCCAATAAAGAAATTGACAATTAATGAGATTAAATATGGAAAAATAAAGTTCAGAATCAACAGGAGTATGATATAGATTACCGTGTTTAACATGACTTTCTGATTGGTTGGATCCGTAAAGACGCTAATGTAGTTTTGGAGGCCCACAAATTCCTTTGTCGGTGCAATCAAATTCCAATTAAAAAAGCTGAGATAAAATGTGTAACCAATCGGAATCACAATAAATACAAACAACAAAAGTGCCGATGGCAACAAATACATCAGTGGCTTTAGCCGATACCGAAAACGGCCGGTAATTTCCGGCCCTGAGCGACTTGCGATTTTATTTTGAACCTGTGAACTATTGTTGATCATTAATCTTCTCCTGAGTTGACTTAAGCGTTGAACTGACGCTGCTTCCCGACAGAATCTTATCACGTGCATCAATCATATCCTGTTCAGCCTGAAGCCCATTCTTAGGGAATGAGGTCCAGGGAACGGCGTTGGGTAATTCATCAACAGCCGGTTTGATCATCGGGTTGGCTGCCAGGTAGGTCTTGAATTGACTGGAATCCAAAGCCGTCTTTGTCGGTGGCAGGTAACCGGTTCCTTTATCCCAGGTTAACAATGAATCATTTTGGTACATAAACTTTTCAAATGTCCAAGCGGCCTTTTGCTGATCAGTCTTTTGGGCAGTGATTGACAGCATCGAGCCACCAACCGGAACGGTTAGTTTATGCGCTTTAAAGGTTGGAGCTGTTTGAGCAGAAGCTTTAAAACTGACACTCTGCTTAATATGTGAGGCTTGGGCAACCGTTGTAAATGCCATGGCTACCTTTCCATTAACAAAGTCATCCATCCCTTGATTCCAGGGCGTATGAATGGCCGTCTTATCTTTTACGACCATATCCTGATAAAGTTGGTAAGCCTGTTCACCCTGGCTGCTGGCAAAGGCTGCTTTACCACTGGCATCCTTAATCTGAGCACCATTGCTCAGCATCATCGCTTGCTGGGCCCAGGTATCGGCAGGTTCTTGAATATAGACGCCATATTTACCACTCTTTTGTTTAATGGTCTTGGCAGCCTTTGAAACACCCTCCCAAGTGCTTAGATCACTTTTCTTAATCCCGTATTTGGCAAGCATACTATCATTCGTATAAAGAATGGGTGTACTGAGTGAATAAGGTAAACCAACCAGCTTTCCTTTAGCATTTTTCGCAAATGAAAGTGCCTGATTTGAAAAGTTCTTCGTAATTGTATCTTTATTTTTATCGAACTTTTGAGCAGCATCCGTTGGCGTCATATACTTAAAATTATCTGAAAAGTAGTTGGTAAAGGCCCAACCAATTTGAACGATATCCGGCACCTTCCCGGATGCTTGGGCAGACTGTAAATTCTGCATTAACCCTTGATACATATTGGGATTGTATTTGGCCGTCACTTTGATCGTCTTATGCGTATCATTAAACTTCTTGACCAATTTATCTACCGAAGCACCCCCAAGTGTCTGAGCATTGACATGCCAGTATGTAATATGGGTCACTTTATGAGCGGCTGATTTGGAACAACCGGCAAATAAAAGTGCAACCGACATAATAGAAATTAACCCGACAAACCGTTTCACGACGTGTTTGAAATTCATGATGAACCCTCCTCTTCTTAATACCTCAAAGATAACAAGTCAGTGTAAAAAATAAGGCATCTTAATGTATCAAAAAAGTAAAAGTGTGCGAAAAAAGACGGTTTGATCCCAGAGTACAAGGAGCTAAATTCAATATTCCTGTTTTTGGAATGTTGAATTTAGCTCCTTGTATGGCAGGGATCAGTCTTTTGAAGCAGTCCTAAGAAGTGTGCGGAACAAAGCGGTTAGTACCCGGAATATAAGGCGTCGATTTGGGAAATCCCGGGTTTGGATTTTTCAAATCGATCCCTTATATGGAGTGGTACTGCTTTGAGGAGCAGTCCTAAGAAAGTGTGCGGAGCAAAGCGGTTAGCATTCGAAGTGTAAGGCGTTCTTTTCGGAAATCCCGGGGTTGGATTTTTGGAAAGAATCCCTTACATGTAGAATGCTGCTTTGAGGAGCAGTCCTAATAAAGTGTGCGGAGCTAACCTGGGACAAGCCGGAGTGTAAGTTGGCAGGCAGTAAATTCCCGCCCTTGGAATTTGATGGCTGTCAGCTTACATGCAGGCTTGTGGTTAGCGAAGCAGTCCTAATCAGTGTGCGGAATCAACCCATGGCAAGCCAAAACCACTCCAAACAAAAAAGCGCAAAGACATCAAAATTCTGTCCTCACACTTTTAGGTGATATTCAATTAAAGATGTTTAAAAATTTGATTAACCACTCTCGCTAGACCACTGATAAGATTCCCCAGGAAGTCACCGATTTTCGAAAAAAGCGATCGATGTTTAACCGTTTCTTTGACGATAGTTTTAGGTGCCCGAACACTTTGTGTTGCCAGCATCGGGACCGTCGCAGTACTGTTCCCGACTTTTACAAGAACGTTGCCAACGGTTGAGCCCTTTTTAACCGGCAATTTTTGAGTCGTTGGTTCATATGAATCGCTAATAGACGGTTTGGATGATTCAGTCTTCCATATGGTCGCCCTTGAATCCTGAGGTGACGCGGAAACTTTTCTATTTCCAATCGTAAAGATATTCTGATGAATCAAATGCGTTTCTGTTGTATAGTTCTTTTCAATTGCTCTCACCAATTTTTCCATCGATGAAAAAATGGTGTTGCTGTCAATGATCGTTGCAATCAGATGACGTCCTTTATGCCAAAAAGACACGGTCAGGCATAAACCGGCAGTATCTGTGAAGCCGGTCTTTAAACCGTCAACATGCTCGCTCTTCTTATAGAAAGCGTCCCCCTTCAACAGTCTGTTGCTGTTCACCAGAACCTGATTGCCAACCTTCATCGAGGGCTTCCTACTCCACTTGGTAATTGAAGGAAATTCGCCCAAAACTTTTGCGGCAACGGTTGAAATAGCTTTGGCACTCACCATATTCTGAGCTTTTTTGCCGGTTCCCGGAACTTGAAGTTTGTAGGTTGTTAAATCGGTGTTATCAAGACCGGAACTGCTGACAAAATGAGCATCAATCCCCCACTTTTGAGCCTGCCGATTCATCAGGTTAATAAACTTGGTATTACTGCCGCCGGCCACCAACTCTCCAAGAGCAATTGCCGATGAATTGGAAGATGCAATTAAAGCTGCCTGATAAAGTTGTTTAACCGTATATTGCTTTGATCTTTTAATTTTAAAAGTACCCAGTTCATAACTTTTGCTCATCTTGATAAGCGGCTTGCTGACAGGGACTTTTTGATTCCAAGACAATTGATGCTGATCAATTGCCTTTTTGGTTAGGTACAGTGTCATTAATTTGGATAAACTGGCAATTGGTCGTCTCTGATCACTGTTTTTTTGATACAGCATCTGGCCGGATTTTGCGTCCATTACGTAAATTTCTTTGGCTTCGAATTTATACTTTAGTTTCTTACTTTTTGCTTGAGCTGTTGCTGACGGTACTAATGCTGCAATAACACAGGTCAATACCAAAATAACAGCCATCAATTTAGTTAATCGGGAAGTGCCTCGCACGATAAAAGTTACCTCCATTAATTTCTTAATCTGAATTATCATACCGCTTTATGTGAAAAATAAAAGTCCTTCGTATTGATTCTTTACCTAAAATTTACCCAGAGTTCACACTCTCTTCATAAATTAACATATACGCAAAAGAAGTCATACTTTTGATAACAAAACTCAAAAATGTGACTTCTTGCCTGTAAATTTTTGGAGGCAATTTTAACTAATCTTGTTTTAAACACTACGGCATTAACTTCATACCCATTTCGTCAATATGCCGACGAACAACCTGCTCTTTTGCCCGCATCTGATAAGTGGCACTATGAATAATGCTGTTGCCGCGATTTACCTTGTTATAAAGCGGCACATCGTAGAATAGAAATTTATGGGAAGCCATCATATAGTCGGCGGTAAACAATAAATCCTCTGCCAAATCCAAAGATTCATCAAAACGAATATGATTATCGCGAATAATTGACATCTTGAACCCTTTATTCCAGGTATAGCCACCAATGCCATCGCCGCGATAGTTAATTGAATCATAGGCTCTTCGTTTGGTAACCTCTTCAAACCCGGGCTGACGATTATAACCGCCTCCACGCCAACCCCAATTAAACCCAACAATCACTAAATCCGTTTTTGGATCTGAAAAGCCCGACACAATAACTTCCAAATAAGTCGGATCCAGCAAGTCATCGCCATCCACAAAGACGATTATATCGCCCTTTGCATTGTCAATCGCATAATTACGGGCCTTGGAGACCCCCTCATGTTCTTTAAAGAAATGGGGTTTGATACGATCGTCCTGTTCTGCAAATTTTGCGATGACTTCGGCCGTATGATCGGTTGAGGCATCGTCAACCAGTAGGATTTCAAAGTTTTGATAGGTTTGTTTAAAGACACTGTTCAACGTTTTTTCAAGGTATGAGCCTAAATTATATGCAGGGATTGAAATTGTTACTAACGGTGCATGATTTGCCATGATAAAGTCCCTCCGTTCGCTAATCCGCTTACTTTTGAGGTCAGTTTATCCTCGAATTAGGGCTTGGTCAAACAAATCGACTCCAATTAATTTGTTGGTTATCGTCTTTGATTATGATGATCGTGCTGGTTATTTTGATGATCCCATTTCATGGCATCTCCGGCAGACATATTAAGTTTCTCCTGAATTTGACTCGAGAAATCCTGCCAAGCCTGCTTTTGGGCATCTGGCTGATTTCCGATTGACCTGGTCTTTCGCCGATAGTCGTGGGCTAACCGGCGAAAGGTTCGCTGCTGACTTGGTGTTAGTTCGATAAAAGCTTTACGCTCTTGAGTTCCCAAATCTCCAACATCACTAAACTCTTCATTATCCGAGGCATGCCGAATAAACGAGCGAACGGGAATAATGATGAATAAGATCAGAGAAAACTTCGGAAAAAAGTAACCAATAACGATTAAAATCAAATATGATATCCAGGATTCAAGAAAAGCAGTGCCATAAATAACATTGTATAACTTCCGCATATCATCTTTATCAGTGTACTTATCATGGATAATTGTCTTTACAATTCGCCGAAACAAGACCGAAATGACAAGGTCCAATACCCCGTACATGACCACCGTCATTGAATTGGTATCAATGGCCATTAACCGGGTAAACGTTGGAATAAGCGACACAAAGAACATCAGCGCCAAGTCACCAACCACAACACCATTTGAAATCTTTTCGACTTCATTAAAAATCACTGCGTGCTGATACCACAAATTGGCAATAAAGCAAAAACTAACCGCGTAAATACCAATTGCCGCAAATAAACTCCGGTAGTCCAAAACACCATTATTAATTTGAATGGGCAACTCCAGGACCATCACCGTAATCAAAATAGCAATGATTGCATCGACAAAAACGTCAAGTCGCCCCTTTAATTTTTCCTTCATAAACGTCAACTACTTCTCCATTTTCAAAATATAAACCAGTATAGTCCAAATCAACCGGTATTGCTAGAGAGTCAATGACGCGTTATCAACACGTCAAAAAAAGCCAGACAAAAATTCACTTTTTGTCCAGCTTCTTAATTTAATTTATTGTATCGACTACAAAGTGGGCTCCCGACCGTCAAAATGACAACACTTTGCAGACATTCTAATCAACTTAATTTATTCGTGTTCTGCGTGATCCTTTGACTTGGCACTGTTTTGACCATAGTAAGCGTTGGCACCGTGCTTACGATAATAATGCTTGTCCAAAAGATATTGTGGTACGTGGATTTCGTCACGAGTCAATTGCAAAGCATGGTAGCTGATTTCAGCTGAAACTTCCAATACTTTGGCATTGTATACTGACTTATCCGGTGTTGGTCCCCATGAGAAGGGTCCGTGTTGACTAACTAACACGGCTGGTACAGCATCCGGGTCAATCCCGCGTTTTTCAAATTCGTCAACGATGACTTTACCAGTATTCAATTCGTAAGCATCCTTGATTTGTTCCTCATTCAAAGCCGGTGCACATGGAATATCACCATAGAAAGTATCGGCATGTGTCGTACTGACAGCTGGAATATCCATTTTAGCTGCGGCAAAGGAAACACCCCAAGGTGAATGCGTGTGGGTAATTCCACCGATATTAGGAAAATGATTGTACAAATAAGTGTGGGTTGGTGTATCACTTGATGGATTCATGTCGCCTTCAACGACTTTACCGTCCAAGTCAACCACTACCATATCGGATGGTTTCATCTTATCGTATTCAACTCCGGATGGTTTGATAACGAATAAACCCTTGTCCCGATCAATTCCGGAAACGTTTCCCCAGGTAAAGGTCACAAGGCCCAACTTGGGAAGCTGCATATTTGCTTCATAAACTTCTTGTTTAAGATCTTCTAGCATTGTCTGATTTCACCTTTCAATTACTTCATTTTCATTGACTTAACGGCTTCACTTTCAACAGGTAAAGCAGCTTTGTAATTATCGATAAATTTGTCGTATCCTTGAACACTTGCTGGTTCCGGATAAAGAGTGGCTTTGGTTGAATCCTTGAATACCCGGTTAGCCAGGTAGTCTTCCAAAGATTCGCCATTTTTTCGGTTGATGCAGAAGAGTGCTAATACTGCCATTCCCCATGGACCACCTTCACCGGCATTTTCCATAACAGATATCGGTGTGTTTAATGCATCAGCCAAGACTTGTTGTGCAACAACCGGTGTCTTGAAAATACCACCTTGGGCAACCAAAACATTTGTCTTAATGTGCTCTTCACGCAATAAGATATCCATCCCAATCTTTAATGGCGCAAAAGCTGAATAGATTTGGGTTTTAATGAAGTTAGCCAGGTTTAATTTAGCATCCGGTTTACGAACAAATAATGGTCGTCCTTCAGGCATCTTAGTAATGTTTTCACCTGAAAGATAAGCAAAGTTAACCAAACCACCGGCATCCTGATCACCCTTAACAGATTCTGCAAACAATGTTCCGTAAAGATCATCGGGTTTAAGCTGAAGCCCAAGCGCTTTGGCAAATTCACCAAACAAGCCGACCCAAGCATTGATATCTGATGAGCTGTTGTTGGTATGAACCATGGCAACAGGTGCACCATCAGGCGTTGTCACCATATCGATATCACGGTGAACGGCTCTCATTGGTCGATCAAGCACAACCATTGAGAATGCTGAAGTTCCGGCAGAAATGTTACCAGTTCGTTTCTTAACACTGTTGGTTGAAACCATACCAGTACCGGCATCCCCTTCTGGAGGTGCAATCAATGAACCGGCTTCAAGTTGACCGCTTTGATCCAATAATTTGGCACCTTCAGCGTTCAATTCACCGGCTTTTTTGCCAGCTGGTAAAACCTGTGGCAAAATGTCAGTCAAGTTCCATGGGTATTGTTGAACTTCCGGTAGACTGTTAAACTTATCAATCATACCCTTTTCATAATAGGTCGTCTGTTCGTCAATTGGAAAGACACCCGAAGCATCACCAACGCCAAGAACACGTTCGCCTGAAAGTTTCCATGTCACATAACCGGCAAGCGTTGTCAGGAAATCAATGTTTTTAACATGGTCTTCCTTGTTGAGAATTGCCTGATATAAATGTGCAATACTCCAGCGTTCCGGAATGTTAAAGTTAAATAGTTTGGTTAAAGATTCAGCAGCTTGGCCGGTAATATTATTTCGCCAAGTTCTGAATGGTACCAACAGTTCGCCATTCTTATCAAAGGCCATGTAACCGTGCATCATGGCACTAACGCCGATTGACCCGATCTTCTTAAGGTCAACGCCATACTTATCATGAACTTCTAAGGCTAATGTTGCGTAGCTGGTTTGAATCCCATCCCAAATCTTTTCGATCGGGTAAGTCCAAATGCCATTGTCCAGTTCGTTTTCCCAAAGATAATCGCCTGAAGCAATTGTTTGGAAATCGCTCGTTACCAGGACTTCCTTAATTCGGGTTGATCCTAGTTCGATACCCAACGAGATGTTTCCGCTTACAATTTCGTCTCGTACTCGACTTTCGTCCATTGTTTTATCCTCCAGAGTTGCTCGTTATTAAATTACATTTACTGCTTAATTGTAGAATATTCGTACGGATAAATCAATGGTATTTGTTATTTGTAGAATAAATTGGCACTGAATTCTCAGAATAACAGATGGATAACTCATTTATGTGCTTTATTAAAAGATAGTTAACTCCCTCGAATACGGGGAATAGTGCTATTATCCAATCACAAAACGGTTAAACAATCTTTTTTGTTTTGATGTTATCTTTCTCTTGGTATATAGTTAAATTGCGGAACAAAAGCAATGATATCATTGATCATTATCTTTGTTGGTCTTTAAAAGACACCGCTTAAAAATCAAATAACCTTGTGGTCTGGGGTGCTTTAATCGGCTGAGAGATACCCATGGAACCTGATGCAGTTAATACTGTCGAAGGAAGACCGTTTTAGTCAAACCATCATCTGTTAATATCTGACTAAAAGTCCACTTTAAACTGAAGTGGGCTTTTTTATCGTCAAAGCCGATTCTCCTCCTTAGTTTTCAAGGTTAAAAAGAAAGAGGTATTCTATTTTGACAACATTTACAAATCAGATTCACGAACTTGCAAAGCCCCTATGGCTTCGAAGTGCCCATCACCCATTTATCAAGCAATTGACTTCGGGAGATTTACCACTCTCAACGTTTCGTTATTATTTATTGCAGGATCGCTACTATTTAAGTGAATTCGGCAAATTGCACGATAAGATTGCTGATCAACTAACAGACAAAACGGCCATTCAGTTTCTCCGTGATGGTGCCGAAGGATTGAAAAATGGCGAAATTGCGGTTCGAAAGGGATTCTTTACCCAATTAAACATCTCAAAAGAAGAAATCGCTTTAACCCCGATTGCGCCTACTGCTTATAATTACGTTAACCATATGTATGCCGCCCTGTATCAAGGTACCCCTCAACGAGCAATTGCGGCATTACTTCCCTGTTACTGGCTTTACAACGAAATCGGTCAAGCATTGATTAGGCAGGGATCACCAGTCGGCCTCTATCAGCAATGGATTGAAACCTATGACAGTGATGGTTACACAGACAGCGTTAATAAAATGATTCAGTTGACCAATCGAGCTGCTGAGCAAGTAGATGACGCTGAAAGACAAGAAATGACGACCGCTTTTATTCGAAGCAGTGCATACGAACTGGGTTACTGGGGAATGTCGCTTCGACATGAAAATTGGGATTCACTTTAAAACGGCGTCAGGTAAGAGAGAATTCAAGTTTCAGGTTTCAAATCAACCTTTTCTTATACCGTTTAACAAGAAAATAAGGACATCAAAAGGGGCTGCCGGATCAAAATTATTTTTGATTCAACACCCCCTCTTATATACCGAAACCTATAGTCTCAAACAATGTCTGTCAATCGATCCTGGTCTACTATTTCAACCAGCGAAGCGGTCATTTTGATCACCCCATCAGCAATGAGTTGCTTAAACGTA
>Ga0214925_100426_pt1 | contig 20756 bp, 18 predicted proteins | sample Stichaenrichment_FD_168299 | JGI IMG/M metagenome (GOLD analysis project Ga0214925, IMG submission 168299) | Xylose enriched microbial communities from anaerobic bioreactor in Madison, Wisconsin, United States - 63SRT | ecosystem: Engineered > Bioreactor > Anaerobic > Unclassified | place: USA... | reverse complement strand
TGGGCGATTGGAACACCTTTGGTTGCAATTGTCATCACAGCATCGACATCTTGATTCAAATACTGGGTTGCAAAAATGCGGCCAATTTGTCGAAGCGTTGCTGGGCTTCCCAGTAAATCAGACATATACACATATCCTCCAGGTAAATAGCGTTTATCAGAGGACATTTCGTCTATTAATTTTCCAACAACCTGCTGCGCCTCTTCCTTTAAAATATAAGGCAAAAATCTGGTACCACCTGCAGCCCCCGGAATGGTTTCCAAGAGTCCGGTTCCTCGTGCCTGAAATGTTCGTTTTAAAATTGTTAAATCTTCACTAATTGATGATTTTGCTGAATCATAACGGTCGGCAAAAAATGTTAAAGGAACCAACGTATGCGGGCGCTCTAACAAATACCTAGTCATATCAATCAATCTGTCGCTTCTTCGTACTTTCAATTCTCCCACCTCTAGTTTATGTAATATCTATTTGATTTTATCATAAATGTTCGGGTTTAGGGAAATTTGGTGAAATTATCATCAATTTCTTAGCATTTTGATAAATAATTACTCACTTCTGCTTTGTAAGTAATTATACCCCAATGAAATCGCATAAATACCTGCTTCAATTGTCGCAATAAAGAAAGTAACCGGCCAATTTGTCACGTACCCCAAATATAATCCAAACCAAACTCCGAACAACGCAAAGGCAATACCCAGCATCATCATTTTTAAAACCGTATGCGTAAAATACTTAGCGCTTGCAGCTGGCAGTGTTAACAAAACAAAGATTAGAAGTGATCCAACAATTTGGGCAGCAACACTCACACTAAAAGCCAATAATACCAAAAAAATAATTGAAATGAGTGAACTATGCACATGGTTGGTCTGTGCTCCCACCGGATCAAAGGAATCATCCTTCAAGTTTCTAAAAATAACAAAGAGAATTAATAAAACAATGACAGATAACACAACCATTTGTAAAACATCCTGGCGACTGATTCCAATAACACTACCAAACAAAATATTAGTCGCATAACTAGAATTTTTGTTGGAAAGTGACAGAAATAAGATGCCTAAACCAATAAAGAAACCGGAAATCGCACTAATAACAGCTTCTCTTCGGGACTCAACTTTCCCACTCAGTTCCCCAACAAGGATTGAACTGATTGTCGTAAACGTCAGCATCCCGTTTAGTGGCGTCCACCCAATAAAAATTCCAAACGCTGCGCCGGCAAACCCGATTTCTGAAAGTGTATGCGTCATAAATGGCATATTTCGGGCTGTGACAAAAACGCCCATAATGCCACTGACAATTGCAATTAACGTTCCGGCAAGATAGGCGTTCTGCATAAATTCAAAACTAAACATACAACTCCCCCTTTGAATCATTATGAAGGTCTGAAATGGCCCCGGTACTGTATCCGTCTCTGCGAAGCCAAAGATAGCGATCTGGATATTCATGGATCAGCTGCATGTCATGCGAAACAAACAGAATGGTCAGTCCCATATCATTATTAAGCATCGTCACAACATCAAGCAGTTCTTTTTTGGTATTTGGATCCAAACTAGCCGTTGACTCATCTAAGATAAGCAGGTCCGGATGATTAAGAAGTGCTTGGGCAAGATATGCCTTCTGTTTTTCACCACCGGATGCCAATCCAAGCGGCCGATCGGAAATGGCTGTCAGACCGACCCGATTCATGACTTCTCCAACACGTGTTCGTTCTTTTTTAGAAAGCCAGGGTAACTTAATACCGGTATAGCTTAACGAAACAAAGTCTCTGACAGAAAGTGGATATTCAACATCGATGTTTCTAAATTGAGGAACATACCCAATCTTCAACCCTTCTTTAAGGATTATTTTGCCGGAAGACGGCCGAAGCTGTTTTAAAATAAGGCGAACCAAAGTTGTCTTTCCAACGCCATTTTCACCGATCACGCCTAAAAAATCTCCACGATTTACTTTGAAACTTAGTTTTGAAAGCACTTGATGATTCGGAAAACTCAATGATAAGTTTTCAGCTGAAATTAATGTGTCACTCAAACGATTACCTCCGCTTTGTAAAAAGTAATTATTACTGTTACAGTGTAAAATAAAAAATGCTTTTTCTCAATTCAATTCCAAATAAAAATGAATTGCTTTAACAAAAATTATTTTTATAAAGCAATTCATTTTTGAATTTTTTATCTATTATCAAGACTATTGATTAATTTTTTCTGAAGTAACCTGTGTTAAATAAACCTCACTACAGAAGCCTGAAATACTATTATACACTCTTCTGGCCCGTGATTCAGTACGACAAACGCCAAAAACGGTTGGTCCGCTTCCACTCATTTGTGAGCCATCACAACCATATCTGATTAGTCGTTGCTTCAAAGTCAATATTTGAGGATGCTCGGCTATCGTGATTGCTTCCAATGCATTCCCCATATTTGAAATAATCGCGGAATAGTCATTATCCGCAATACCTCGTAAAAGCTCATCTGTATTCGGATGAATGACAGGCGTCCTAGCCAACTTTTTTAAAATACGCGGCGTTGAAACGCTAACGTGTGGTTTAGCCAAAATAAACCACATCTTGGGAAGCTTATTTAAGGGCGTAATGATTTCACCCCGACCGCTTACCAAAGCAGTATCGCCATAAATACAGTACGGCACATCCGAGTCGACTTGAAGCCCCATCTTGGCCAAGGCTTCAAGTGATAAGCCAACGTCAAAAAGATTGTTTAGCGCTTTAAACACAGCAGCGGCGTCAGATGAACCACCACCCAGTCCGGCAGCTATCGGAATATTTTTTTCAATTAAAATTTTTAACCCGGTTTGAATCCGGGTTTCTTTGAGAAAAATTTGGGCAGCTTTATACGCCAGATTTCGATTATCTTCTGGAAGAAATCCGCTATCGGAATAAACCTTGATTGTATTGGTATCGTTAGTTTCTACCTGAACGTAATCACTTAAACCAATTGAAGTCATGACCATTCGCCACTCAATTGATCCATCCGAATGCGTAAAAGGTGTATCCAAACTGAGATTCAGTTTTGCCGGCGCTCGAACAATTATTTTCAACGACGACACCTCTTTTCGTGCACTTTTTAAAACAATTTAACACATCAATCATGTTTAACTAAATGTGACACACCATAATTAACAAAATTATACTAAATTATATCGTACTTGTCAGTGACTAATGCATCATTATCAATATTCAAAAAGAGCAGAAAAAAAGGCCAAACACAAATTCCAACTTGCGCTCGCCCCTAGACATAGGTAAACATACTAATCGACTTGTTCATCATCAAAATTCACTGCGATATTTTTGGTTAAAATATCAGTATAACTATACGAAACCCTCTCGAAGCTGGATTTTCCCGGATCCAACTCAACAATGAAAACAGCATGAAATGTTTCCCTCAATATTCCGTGCCGTTTGGTTGTCTTACGACGCCCAATTTGAGAAGTTACAAGAACATGCTGACCAATATGATCATCCATTCTGTGTTTGATCACAGATAAAGTTATTGGCATGCCACTCACCTCACGATAAAGCATTATACCATAAAAGTAATAAAACCGCAAATTATATCACAAATCACTTTATCTGGCAATATAAAATTACTTTAATACCCCAATTTCATGAAACGCATTCGTCAATGCCACAAACTGTTCTACCTGAAGCTGTTCCGGACGATTTGCGGCATTGATTGACAAGTCATCCAAAACCTTCTTTATCTGCCCTTTAACACTTTCCTGCTTTCCAAAAACACCCAGTAAATTATTCCATAGCGTTTTTCTCTGATGCATAAAACATCCCCGAACAAAGCCAACGAACTTTTTGTGATCAAAAGGACGCTTGTCAACCTGCATTTTCGGAGACAATTTAACAATAGCAGAATCAACCTTGGGTTGAGGAATAAACGCTGTTTTGGGAACAACAAAAGAAATGTCAACATCATTTTGCTGTTGAACAATGACTGAGAGTGACCCATATGGTTTAGTCCCAGGTTTGGCATCCAATCGCTCGGCTACTTCCTTTTGCATCATCACAACTATTGATTCGAATTTAACCGGATTGGCTAATAAATCCATCACAATTGGTGTTGTTATATAATATGGTAAATTGGCAACAACTTTAAGCGGCTTGTCAGTCCTAAATCTTTTTGCGACAACTTCGGGCAAATTAGCCTTTAAAATATCTTGATTAATAATTTCAATGTTGTTATACGGTGATAGTGTTTCATCTAAAACCGGAAGTAATTTTTCATCAATTTCAAAAGCCAGTACTTGATTTGCGGCCTTAGCCAATTGTTCAGTCAATCCACCAATTCCAGGGCCAATTTCAATCACATTATCATTTTTAGTCAGCTCTGCAGCCTCAACAATATTGTTTAGAATATTCAGATCAATCAGAAAATTTTGTCCCAAACTTTTTTTTGCTGATAACCGATATCGGTTTAAAATTGCCTGTGTCCTTGCAGGAGAGGCAATTTCTGGATAATCACTCATTTTATTTATCTCCATCTATCTTCTCAACTGCATCCAAAAACTGTTGCTGGGAGATCCCAAACATTCGCAGTCGGTGTTGCAATTGTTTTCCGTTTACATAACCAATTCCTAAAAGTTCACCTAATTTTTCACGTCTCTGTTTAGCGTCCGGATACCCCATCAACCCAAATTTCATTAACGTTTCCCGGCTAATCAATTCCTCTGTCTGATCATCTTCCGTATAGACATGGCTAAGCGCTTCTCTAATAGCCTCCACACTGGCATGTTCCACTCCAAGAGACCCTTCTGAACGTTTGGGAACCCCTTGTTTTTTAGTAATAAATGCATGCTTGGCGTTAGGAATTTCCGCCGAAATTGTTTTACGAATCTTTTCGCCTGAAAAATCCGGATCGGTAAACACAATAATGCCCCTTGTCTCGGCAATTTTCTTAATCAGTGCCATGGTTTCATCAGGGATAGCGGAACCACGGGTCTCAATTGTATCGGCGTCAACTGCCCTTAAAATTTGTTTTGTATCGTCTTTGCCTTCAACGACAATGACTTCTTTAATTTTTTTCATTATCCTCAATTCCAAATAATCGTAATGCATTACTATAAGTGTGAGCAGCAATCACATCCGGATTGACATCGCATAACCGGGCAATTGCTTCAACCGTATATAAAGTATACGCTGGTTCATTTTGTTTCCCTCTCAGTGGCTCAGGTGCCAAATACGGGGCATCGGTTTCGACCAGCATCCTATCAAACGGCGTATTCCTGACAGCATCGTGAACATCATGGTTTTTTTTAAAACTGGCAACACCACTATATGAAACCGACATGCCCAAATCAAGGAATTTCTTAAGCCACTCCGGATCACCATTAAAGCTGTGCATCACACCACCAATATCATGAATATCCATTTCTTTTAGAATCTCATAAGTGTCTTCAAAAGCTTCTCTATTATGAACAGAAATCGGCAAATGAAGCTGCTTTGCGATATCAATCTGTTCTTTGAAGACCCGTTTTTGAATGGATCTTGGCGAAGTGGTTTGGTAATAATCCAATCCGATTTCACCAACTGCAATAACCTTTGGGCTTTGAAGCTGTTCAATCAGCAACTGCTTTTGCTCATCGTGAAAGTGAATCGAATCTTCAGGGTGCCAACCGATAATAGAATACATATCGTTATATTTGGCACTTAAAGCAAGTGACCGGTCATTTAATACCTGATTAGACCCAACATTTGCAAGTTTAACCACACCCAGACTCTTGGCATGCTCGGCATAACGATCGGCTTGTGAATAAAGATGATCGTCATTTAAATGCGTATGAGAATCAAAAATTTTCATGGTAACCCCCTCAATTATTTTCATTAAAAATCACAAAAACGGACCGCCTTTCTTATCAAATGAAAGATGAGAAAATCGGTCCATTGATGACTTATTCCAAAGTTAATCCATTTTCAAGATGTGAATCTACTGTAACTAATTCAACGTTACCATCATCATGTTCAACTGACAATAACATTCCCTGACTAACCTGTCCACGCATCTTTCGTGGTTTCAGGTTAGAAACAATAATAACTTTCTTTCCAACTAATTTTTGATAGTCGGGATACCACTGTGCAATTCCTGAAAGAATTTGACGATCGCCATCGTCACCGGCATCCAATCGGAACTGAAGCAATTTGTCGGCTCCCTCGACTTTTTTGACATCAAGAATCTCAGCCACTTTAAGTTCAATCTTTTCGAAAGCGTCAAACCGGACTTCTTTTTTAGTCAATTTCAACTCGGTTTCTTCAGGATCGAACTTTTTTTCGGCTGCGGCTTTCATTGCGGCTCGTCCCTTGGCTTTTGTATTTGTTGTCATCTGGTCCTTAATAAAAGCAACTTCTTCATCAACATCCACCCGAGGAAAGATTGGTGTGCCCTTTGCGACTGTCTTGGCACCGGCAGGGAGATCCGAAATATCAAGATTTTTAATATCAATAGCTTCATCTAATCCAAGCTGTTGAAAAATCTCTTTAGGTGCATGTGTCATGATTGGGCTGATTAATTCAGCAATAACCCGGAGGCTGGCTGCCAAATGGGACATAACAGAAGCTAATTTTTCCTTATCAGCATCATTCTTGGCTAAGACCCAAGGTTCCGTCTGGTCAATGTATTTATTGGATTGAGAAACCAGTTTCCAAACTTCAGATAACGCTTCTGAAAAATGCAGGTCATCCATACTCTTCTTAAAACCGGCAATGGACTCTTTAGAAACTTCCTCCAGTTCCTTGTCAGCTTCATTGACACCAGCCTTAAACTCAGGAATAATACCGCCTTCATACTTATTAATCATTGAAACAGTTCGATTTAATAAGTTCCCCAAGTCGTTGGCCAAGTCAAAATTAACCCGGTCAACAAAATCTTCCGGCGTAAAAATACCATCATTTGCATATGGCATTGCCCGCAATAGATAATATCGCAGTGCATCCAAGCCGTAACGGTCCATTAACGTCTCTGGATAAATCACGTTCCCTTTAGACTTGGACATTTTACCGTCTTTCATTAACAGCCAACCATGTCCGTAAACCGTTTTAGGGAGTGGTAATCCGAGTGCATGCAAGATAATCGGCCAGTAAATGGTGTGGAAACGAACAATTTCTTTTCCCACCATCTGAACATCAGCGGGCCAATACTTCTTGAAATCACTGTCATCTTTACCATCATAACCAAGTGCGGTTATATAGTTTGACAAGGCGTCAATCCACACATACACCACGTGTTTAGGATCGGATTTAACAGGCACACCCCAATGAAAGGTCGTTCTTGAAACGGCCAAATCTTCAAGGCCAGGATCGATAAAGTTCTTAATCATTTCATTCATTCGCGTTGAAGGTTGGATGAAGTCCGGGTGGTCCTGATAGTATTGACGCAGCCAGTCGGCATATTTACTCATCTTAAAGAAGTAGGACTGCTCGTGAACCAACTGAACTTCATGGCCACTGGGTGCTTTACCGCCAATAACCTTACCGTCATCATCACGATAAACTTCCGCCAGTTGACTTTCAGTGAAGTATTCTTCATCCGATACAGAATACCAGCCCGTATACTCACCAAGATAGATATCGCCTTGATCTTGAAGCTGCTGAAAAATGTCTGCAACTGCCCTTTCGTGATAATCATCGGTCGTTCGAATAAATTTAGTGTTGGAAATCTCAAGCTTTTTCCAAAGCTCTTTGATGCCCTTGGCCATCTTATCGACATATGCCTGGGGTGTCATCCCTAGCTTGTCCGCTTTCTGTTCAATCTTTAATCCATGTTCATCGGTTCCAGTCAGGAAGAAAACATCGTAACCCATCGCACGCTTGTAACGAGCAACGGCATCACAAGCAATGGTGGTATATGAATTACCGATATGTAACCTTCCTGAAGGATAATAAATTGGTGTTGTTATATAAAATGTTGGCTTACTTTCTGCCATGAAAGTACCTCTTTTCCAATCGAATTAATCTATGATTATTTGATAATATTACAGTCAAGTATAGCAAAAAAAGCCACTGTGTGCGAGAGCCAGCAGGAAAAGTTTACCCATAAAACTGACACCAACTGCTGAGGTTCTTTTGCTTCATTCTCGTGTAGATTCTTCTAGTTATTGGGGCCTTTAGAACAGATCCATTTGAAGAGGTGACAACCCGCCAAAAGAAATCCCCAGCATTTTTTTCAATTCGAGTGCGTTGTCAGCCGCATCCCGACCGGCGTTATTATTGAAAATGATGCAGACTTCCCTGGTTTGATCCTGCAACTTTAAGACGACATCTTTTAATCGTGCCAGTTCTTCAGTGGAATATCGATAAAGTGTTCGTTTACCGCGCCAATCACCTGTTGTATCCGTCCACCCTTTGATGTTGCGCCCGTGTAATCTTAGCATGCAAAGATCTTTATTGGTCACAAGTGGTTCAAACGGAACCCCCATATTGGTCGTATGTGGTTCATCCACCACAACCAAATCCAGTCCAAGTTCCTTAAGATACCCGGCAACATCATCGATTATATTTTTGCCGTACCACGACGGATTTCGAAACTCAACCGACACCGGATATCCTTCCATGAAAATGCTGATACGGCGAAGATATTCAATTGTTTCGACTTTCCTCGCAAAATACGGTGGAAACTGAAAAAGAATTGTTTTCAGCTGGCCCGCCCGAACAAGTGGTGTAATTGCGCGCTTATATTCATTGAATTTAGTAAACCGTTCTTCATTGCTAACCGGATCCCCACTTCCCTGATCATGCATTGTCATGACCTGATTAGCTTTTAAAATAAATTGAAAATTATCGGAAACCTGTTGTTGCCAATGCTCAATGACCTCAGTTCTTGGGATCCCATAAAAAGGCGTATCCAATTCCACAACTGGAAAATGAGCACTATATTCTGACAATCGAACTTTACGCTTTGAATCATCAATTAGTGAGGGATGCTCAGAAAATGTCGTCAATCCAATTGTAATCATCTCGCGTCACCCCCATTAAGAAACGTCAATTCTTTGATGATACATTCACATTCAAATCATCAAAAAAATCAACGGCATTTTGTTTAATCATTGTAAACGGAAATGTAAAACTAAGTTGCTCTTCATTAACCGCCAAGACCCGGGCATTTTGGGGGCGATAGTCAATAAGTCCTGCAAAAGGATAGACCCGCATTGACGTACCGACGATCACGATCAGATCAGCTTCCGAAACGGCTTTAATACTCTTAGAAATTGCGTTTGGATTTAGTCCCTCTCCATAAAGAACAATGTCCGGACGCAGGACACCGCCACAATTTCGATGATACATACTGTTTAAATAATCCTTGTAGTCAACTTTTTTGCGACATTTTTGACAATACACATTATATAAATTGCCATGAAATTCAACTAAGTTTTTGGTGCTGGCTTTCCGATACAGACTATCAATATTTTGGGTGACAACAACGGCGTCCCTCTTTTGAGTGAACTCAGCCTGACGGTCGTGAATAACGTTCGGCTTGGCATCGGGATAATACATATTTGATTTTTCATACTGATAAAATACCTTGGGCTCGTCGCGTAAGCAATCCACACTCAAATAATACTCAGCCGGTTTATCCGTTTTGTCATTGGTATATAAGCCATTTTTAGAACGGTAATCCGGGATTCCGGACGCGGTTGAAACCCCAGCCCCGGTCAGAAAAACGATCTTTTTTGCAGTGTCAAACATTGTTTGAATCTTTTGATCAATCATTTATCTCACTCCTCGGATAATAAAAAAATCTATTTACGTTCAATATAAGGCATTTTTAGACTGTCGAACAAGGCTTTAACCGTTTTACCATAAATTTCCTGGAAAAACTCTGGATTATCCTGTTCTCCTTTCGGATTTGCCAAAACAAACGAATTTTGATCGTCAACCCGGTTAAAGCCAACATAGGCCCGCGTGTTGCTGTTCACCTCAATGAGTTCAGAATGAAATACTTCGAATAGTTGCTTGACCTGCAATCCAAGCTGGCGTTTCGAAAGAACACTGGTTAAGGTTGTAAACTCGGTATTGTGCAGGGGTGGCAATGCCCATTGTTTCATCTGTTCATCAAAGGCTTTAAACAATTTGACAACATTTCGACGAAGGCCAAAAGGTGAATCAGTCGGCTTCTCTGTAATCAACTGATACAATTTTTCAGCAGCTGCTAATGAAATCGGAAAATCCTTTTTTAATTTATCGGCTACCTGACTAAACCGATCACCGTAAAACACCATTGCATCCAATAATGTCATTAACCGAAGCGTCATTTGATCGTCAACCGGATCGGGTTCCGGCTTAATTGTTGCATAAACCCCTTTCATATACATAGCTTCAATTTCATCGTCAATCAAACCATGCTTTCTCTGTTCGGAAACGACAACAAAGTGAGACACCATGTCGTAAAGCTCAGTCCCCATCATTTTTAACTGATCATCCAAATCGGCATTGCCGGTTGTTAAAGAAAAGAAAACCTGCGGAAATCCTCTTAAAACCATTAATAAGTGTAATAATTCATGGGAGGCCGTATAGTTTGGTGCGCTTAAATCAGCAATTTGAATCATAATATTTTTGCCATCCTGGACAACTTGGGATTGATCGTGTCGAACGTATCCAGACTGAAGTTTCCCAAGGAAATTAACGGTTACCGTTCCCGGAAAGAAGTTGTTGACCGCATCAATTAAGCTGTGTACCTGATCGTTTAATTCAATATTAATTTCGTTATCCATTATTTCATCCTACTTTCGTAATTCCTTTAAAATCTTCTTAACATCCGTTGAATCAGGCGATGTCATGTGTCGAAGCTGTTTAACAACCGTCGGTAATTCCGACTCTTTTGTGCCGTTAGCCATCGCAAGCGACTTCAATTGTAAATTCATATGGCCCTTTTGAATACCATCAGTCACTAATGCCCTGAGTGCAGCCAAATTTTGAGCCAACCCGATCGCCCCAATCACTTCCATCATCTCACGGACTCGTTTGATTCGGGTAATTTTTTTATTAATGGCAGCCATTGGCAAAACACTGGTTGCACCGCCAACGAAACCAATCGGCATTGGTATCGTCATCTTACCGATCAGGTAGGCTTGATTCACACGCCAAGTACTCAGCCCTTTGTATTGACCATCTTTGGCCGCATACGCGTGGGCAGCACTTTCTACAGCCCGCCAGTCATTTCCTGTTGCCATCACCGCCGCATCAATCCCGTTCATAATCCCTTTATTGTGGGTAGTGGCTCGGTAAACGTCAACCTGTGCAATGTGACTCGCGTCCACAATTTGAGAAGCAACCTGCTGACCGGTTATGCCAGAAGTTGTCAACTCGGAGAGGGGAATTTTCCCCAAGACATGGACCAAACTTTTATCGGCATAATTGGAAAGGATAGCCATTGTAACCTGCAAACCAAATGAACGCAATTCATTGGCCACTGCTTCAAGCATGGTATTGACCAAATTGGCCCCCATTGCTTCTCCTGAATCAACCTGTAAGTCCACTGAATAGAATTGCGGATCCAGTCGTCTTACTGACAGAGACTTTGCACCACCACCATGTTTAAGAATTCGGGGACGACTATTATTGGCAATCTCAATAAGTTCTTGTTGACGATCACTTATAAATTCCCTTAGTTGTCTTGCATCACTAATGTCCTTTAAAATAATTTGACCACTCAAAAGCCGCTGCTTTACGCTGGCCTTGATACCCATGTCCCCCGATAACAGTTTTCCGCCATTACTGGCAGCCGCAATGACTGAAGGTTCTTCAGTCACCATAGGAACAAGATACTGACGGTTGTTAACTTTCATGTTGGTGACAATTCCTTCGGGCAGCGCATAGTCTGCAAGGTAATTTTCTATCAAATGTCCAAAGACCTTAGCGTTGGTTGTTTTAAGCAAAGCTACTTGATCACTGTTTAAGCCTGAGAAATCTGCAATCAAATCAAGTCGTTCCCGATATGATTTTTGATAGAAATGTGCCCATCGAGCATCCATTTGCCCCACCTCCAAAATAACTTTTCATACAAGCGACAAAAAGCTGGGCAGGAATAATCCTGGTTCCAGCCTTCTTATTGATAAACTTCCAAGCATACTCAAAATCACTTAGTGCTCACTTTTATTTTCTACAAACTCTGTGATAATCCCCTCACGAACGCCGCTCTCTGAGAATAGAACCTTTCGGGTATCAACCTTATCCATTAACACCATTAACGGCAACAGCCCACCAACAATAATATCAGCTCTGTCATGCTCCAAGCCTTTAATTTGGCGACGACGTTTAACATCACCCCTAAGAAGATTAAGGTAAGTACGATTAACCTGTTCATAGCTCAAATGATACCCATGAATCGAGTCAACCCGCTTCATTCCCTGACGTGTTCGATTAATCCTGGCCAGGGTTCGATTAGCCCCGCCCAAAAGGACAAGCGGCTCGCGTTGGGAATGCTTAAGCCATTTAATTCGGGAATATAATTTCTGAATATGAAACTGGGCATTAAATAAATTGGCACCTGAAACATTGTCATTCAAATGAAACTGTTCCGAGATGTTAACAGCACCAATCGGGATACTGGTTAAATTCTTGCTTTGACCATTGACTACCCGGATCAATTCACAGCTTGCGCCACCAATATCAAGAATCAGACAGTTTTTGATTCCCAATCGATTAATGACGCCCAAATAATCATAATAAGCTTCCTGAACACCTGAGAGGACACGGATTGTAATCCCAATCCTTTTTTTGACCGCTTGTAAAAAATCAGTTTGATTTTTGGCCTGTCTAACTGCAGCAGTCGCAATGCCGATTACGGAATCCGACCGGTATTGTTGGTAAATAGCCTTAAAATCTGCCAACGCCTGAATCGTTCTTTCCATAGCTTGTGGCTGCAGTACCTTTGCTTTGCCCATACCTTCAGAAAGTCGACTATCACTTTTAACACGTTTGATTTCACGATAACTGCCGTCGTTTAAGATTTGATTGATGGCCATTCGGACCGAATTAGAACCAATATCCAAAATTACAAGGTTTTGCATCCCTGCCATCCTTTCCGGCAGTTCTAGCCAAAGTAATTGATTCCAATTGCATCGCGAACTTCCTTAAGGGTTTGATTGGCAACCGTGTTTGCATATTCACTACCCTTTTTAAGGATATCGTAAACACCGGCAATGTCTTTTTCATATTGATTTCGGCGTTCACGAATTGGTTTTAATTCTGCTTGAAGAACATCATTTAAGTAGCGTTTGATCTTCACGTCACCTAATCCGCCGTGCTGGTATTGGGCTTTCAATTCAGCTACCTTTGATTGATCGGGATCAAAAATATCCAAATAAGTGAAAACCGTATTTCCTTCAACTTGACCCGGATCTTCAACATGAATATGGTTGGGATCGGTATACATTGACATGACTTTTTTGCTGATGGTGTCCTCATCATCCGAGAGATAAATCGCATTTCCCAACGATTTGCTCATTTTGGCGTTGCCATCCAACCCTGGAATCCGTCCCATTCCTTTTGGTGGGAAATAGCCTTCCGGTTCAACTAAAATATCTGCTTTGTAAATTGAATTAAATGAACGCACAATTTCACGGGTCTGTTCAAGCATTGGTTCCTGATCATCACCGACAGGAACAGTAGTCGCTTTAAAAGCGGTAATGTCCGCCGCCTGACTAATCGGATACATTTCAAATCCAACTGGGACACTTTGACCAAAATTCTTTTGTTTAATTTCATTTTTCACGGTTGGATTTCGGTTAAGCCGAGAGACCGTAACCAAATTTGAATAATGTTGTGTTAACTCTGGGAGTGCAGGAATCTGCGATTGAACTAGAATTGTTGATTTTTCCGGATCAATTCCCACAGCTAGATAATCCAATGCAACCTGAATCAAACTATGACGGATTTTTTCAGGATCACGTGCATTATCAGTTAAGGCTTGCATGTCTGCAATCATGATGAAGGTGTCGTAATCACCGGAATTTTGTAATTCAACCCGATTTTTCAATGAACCAACATAATGGCCAATATGTAGCTTGCCTGTTGGTCGATCTCCTGTTAAAATAATTTTCTTTGCCATCTTGCAACTATCCTTTCAATATCCGAATTTTGAATAGCACAATTTTTCGAAAAAACGCCCTATTGATTGAACAATAGGACGCTAAGACGTGGTACCACCTAAATTGTAACTAAGTTGTAAGTGTAGTTACCTCTCTAAGCGATACGGGTGCTACCCTTTTAAACTACCAATTCGTTTCGTCGTGGTCACTTTCAGCCTTGATAACCTCTCTGTTTTGGACGATTCTACTCATCTACTAATAACATTTTAATTTTACTGATAAAAATAGGAAATGTCAAAGGCTCAGTTAACATTTATCAAGGTCGACTCATTCAATTGACAGGAGACCGAAATCAAACTAAAATTGTGCAAGCATAAGATATAAATGTGCAGGAAGTTTTAGAAATTAATCAGATTTGAATCAGCTTATACTGATCGATTCAATCCAATTTTTAAAGTGATCTCAAATATGTTTGGACACCAAAATCAATGATCCTGATTTCTTCTAAGACTTTACGAAAAGTACCATTAATTTTTAATGCACAATACTTTAATCAATGACATGAAATAGCGGACAGACTGGAGGAACCCTTTTGGAAAACAAAGAACAGAAAAAAGAACAGCAACGGGTTGACTGGGTCGTTTCAAAAATCGGCACTAAAATGACCAGCACGGAAAATGAGTATAATCGTGCCCACACAGAAACCAAAAAGGTCCAACAAACTTATTCAGACAACACCTCAGTCAACTATTTTGAAGTCGATGATCGAATCGAAACCAGTGCCGAACTACAACAGCAGCGTGGTCTGGTTTCCAGATTAACAGAAAATGAAAGCATTTTAAAACACCAACTCTCAACCATGAAAGATCTTCAAAAATCGCCTTATTTTGGCAGAATCGATATCAAGGATGATGATCAATCCGAGGACGAAAAGCTATACATCGGGATTGCATCATTTGAAAACGATGATGGTGACTTTTTGGTTTATGATTGGCGGGCTCCAATTTCAAGTGTTTACTATAATGGCACACTTGGAAAAGTGGCTTACGAAACCCCAATGGGCAAACAACAAACTAATTTAATGAAGAAACGCCAATTCCAAATTGTCGATGGTCAAATCCGAAATATGTTCGATACCAACGAAACAGTTGGCGATGAGATGTTGCAAACCGCTTTAGGCGCCCAGAACGACGATTATATGCAAAATATCGTTGCAACAATTCAGCATGAACAAAATGACATTATCCGCGATACAAAGAGCAACTTGCTTGTTGTCCAAGGGGTGGCAGGCTCTGGTAAAACATCGGCCATTTTACAGCGAATCGCATTTTTACTTTATCATAGTCGCGACACGCTGGAAGCCGATCAGATTATTCTTTTCTCTCCGAATAAGCTTTTTAGTCATTACATTTCCGAGGTGCTTCCAAGTCTTGGCGAGCGAAATATGAGACAGGTTACATTCGATGAATTCATCGATAACCGTCTTAAGGGGTTAAATGTTCAAAGTTTATTTGATCGATATGAAACAGATGGTCAACTGACATCCCAGCAAAAGGCCATTCGTGCGTTTAAGGAATCGGCAGATTTTATGGATGCCGTGGAACACTACTGCAATTCACTAAAGCCAACTGACATTAAGTTTAGTGACATCATCTTCAATGAATCGATTTTCTTTAGCAAACATGAAATTGAACAACTCTTCTCATCTTTTCCAAGTGCAATGAAAGTTCCCGATCGTTTCCTCAAAACCAAGAATGCTTTAATTAAGCGGTTAAAACATCGGATCGTCACTGAAACCAAGGCCGATTGGGTCAATGAAGAAATTGACCAGCTCAGCGAAGAAAAATACCATGATCTGCTCGGTACCAAACGCCTTCGTGATTTTCAAAACGAAGATGACGAGCGTTTCTTCATTGCAAAAAAAATTGTTACCGCCCGCTTGCAGGTTGTTTACGATGCCATTTTTAATAACAACTTTTTAGATCCGTACGTCCAGTACACGGCCTTTTTACAGCGTGTTGATTTACCTGAAACCGTCAATCCGGTTCAATGGAAACAATCTATTTCCGATTTTAATCAGGAAATCGAATTCCATTCAATTAAACTCGATGATTGTGCGCCACTCCTTTATATGAGAGACTATATTTGTCAAAGTGGTCAAAATAACACAATGAAATATTTATTTGTTGACGAAATGCAGGATTACTCGGTAGCTCAACTGAAATATTTAAAATATGCCTTTCCGCAAACTAAATGGACCCTGCTTGGAGATAGTGAACAAGCACTTTTCAAAGACGTTGAAGAACCAGAAGAAATTTTGAACAAACTAAATAACGCCTTTCACGTTCGCCACTCCAGACTCATCAGTTTAATGCGTTCCTATCGGTCAACCTATCCAATTACAACATTTGCAAAATCAATTTTGCCTAATGGCGATGCTATCGAGGCATTTAATCGGGATGGTGACATTCCCGAATTGATTGTATCTCCCAATACAAACGACGCAACCAATCAAGTGCTCAAAGTCATTGCAGATCAACGACAAAAGTATGCCACGGTTGCAGTTTTAACCAAAAACATGGCAGAGGCCAAGGCGGTTTATGGTTTGATCCACAGCGAAACAGGCGCAACACTGCTTAAAGATGCCGACCGAACCTTACCAAAAGGTGTCTTGGTACTGCCAATATATCTTGCAAAAGGACTGGAGTTTGATTCAGTGATTGCATGGGACACTTCTGAAATCAACTATCCCGAAAAATCATTGTTGGGGACTCTCTACACGATCATTACCAGAGCGATGCATCATTTAACACTAATCAGTATTGGAGATGTGACGCCTTTAATTACTGATGACTCTCTCACTAACAGTAAAATTAAAATTGAACACACGATTAAAAATAAAAAAGTATAATTTTCTATCCAACATTGATCATAAGAATAAGATGACTGGTTTTAAACAAGTAGTCACCACTTAAGCCTTGCGCCGCCATTTAATCATGTAGCGGCCGAGGCTTTTTTCTTTGGTCATTTAGCGATTGCACAACTTTGATTGACAAGTGACTTAGTAATTTGTATCTTAGAAAGGTAATTAAAATTTTCTTAAGACTTGAGGTTATAACCTATGGTTCATCGAATTTGGCGTCAGTTTCCACGTATTCAACTAAAATTAATTCAACTCGAACCGTATCTTTTAAAGGCGGTCACTTTATCAAACCAACCAGTTCATTCAAGAATTTTAGCCTTATTAAAATCCGGCGGTAAACTTCTACGACCCGGTTTTTTCTACATATATTCTGAATTTGGTGAAAAAATCCCAGCTGACAAACTCCGCGCAGGTGCCGCTGCAATCGAATTATTACACGTTGCCACACTTATTCATGATGATGTCATTGACCAATCACCACTTCGCCGGGGCGTTCAAACCATTCACACACAATATGGTCAAAAAAATGCCATTTATGCTGGCGATTATTTATTTACCTGTTATTTTGATCAGGTCTTAAAATCCACACATGATGCAACCGATCTCCAACGTCATATTGAAGCCATGCAAACCATATTAAATGGCGAACTGGATCAAATGGCCTTTAACTACCGGCAAGATATGTCTCAAAAAGATTATTTCCACGAAATCACCGGTAAAACTGCCGAGTTATTCAAGCTAAGCTTTGAACAGTCGGCAATTTTAACCCACGCTCCTCGTAATATCGTGACACTTGGTGGCGAAATCGGGCTGGCAATTGGTCAGGCTTATCAAATTCAAGATGATATTTTGGATTATGGCGGTGATTCGAGTCAAACTAAAAAGCCGGTTCTCGAAGACCTTCAATCCGGGGTATACACGCTTCCACTTATCTTGGCAAATCAAACTGCTGGGACACAGTTGGCCCCCTTGTTAGGTAAAAAACAGGATTTGAAGGAAGCCGACATCAAAAAAATCCAAAAGATCGTCATCAAATCCGGTGGTTTAAAACGGGCACATGAAATTGCAAATCAGCTCACACAAAAAGCATTGGCGCTAATCAATAGACTTCCTGAGCAAAATTCAAAAAAAGAATTACGTCGTTTAACTAACTTGCTGCTGCAAAGAGAGCAATGAGAAATCCCCTTGACAAAGGTCCTTTATTTTCGATGACCTATTAACCTAGTGACAAAAGAAAGAAACAATATCCGGACTACTGGAGTCTTGATATTGTTTCTTTTTTAATTGCCACCGTAAATGGTTATCAATTAACCGCCACTAACGATTGATTATTAATTACGTTAACTCTCTGAAGCACCGGTCGTTGCATCAGTATCACCAGTAGACGCTTCCGGCTCATCGTGGGTAGATGCGCTTGTATCAGCATCCGTAGCACTGTTATCGGCGGCCTCATCATCTTTAGACGATGCACCCGTATTGGCATCTACTTTGGCATTCGGATCAGCAGCAAGCTTTTGCCCTGTTTTGTTTAGATACCACTTGATAATCGGCATAATATCCAGAACAAATTCGTTGATACCAACGTACTCGCCCTTTTCATCATGCATAGCTTTGTAAAAATGCATAATGTATTTATCCGGGCCGTTGCCGGGAACCGGCATTTTGACCATATCGGTCTTTCCTGTACGTAATGCATGAATAACACTCTTAACACCCTGAATGGCTCTCTTTGGATGGACAAGTGACAGTGGATCTCCTACCTGACCGGGACGTCTTGGTGCCAACATTTTTTTAGTAGACGTCATTTTATTGTAGTAAATAAATTGATTATTACTATCCGCATATGTTAATTCAATAGGCATTGAATTCAAGAAATAATTAAGCTGGTCAACCGTTAAAATGCCGCGATCCAATTTAACATAGGTATTTCCTTCAACCGCATTAACCTTCTCTGCCGCCTTTTCTACCCAATCATCAGCTGCCATATCGACACCTTCGATGGTTGTCGAAATTTTCCCTTTTGAATTCAAGTCTTCGCTACCGGCAGCATCATCATGCCCACCTGTGGCTTGATTCATCGTGTTAATCACCTTAACAAATCGAAGAAATTTTTGTAATGTTGTCTGCAAAAATGCGGTTGTTTTTTCATCCTTCAGGCGACCGTTATCATCAAAAGCTTCTTTTACATTTGCCAAAAGAAATTCATTTCCAGGAAAAACAATTGCGTTGACACCTGGAGCCTCTAAAATTTGACGAAGATTTAGTTGTGCCCTTGAAGATCCCTGCTCATAGTATGAGGCACCAACAATCATAACCGGCTTGTTAGAAAACGGATGAACCTTGAAAGACAGCCATTCAATCACACTTTTAAGTGCCGCAGTAATCGTGTGATTATGTTCTGGAGTGGCAATAATCACCCCATCGGCACCCGAAATTTTTCGATTTAAATATTGAATCGCACCGCTTTCAGTTTGATCATTGTCTTGATCAAACATAGGAATATCATCAATGCTTAAAATTTCGATATCAGCAAGGTTGCTAAAGTTATTGGCAATGAATTGAAGCAATATTTTATTGTACGATTTATCTTCAACAGTACCAGCAATTCCAACTAGTTTCATAAGTGAGCACTCCTTTTAATTAAAATCTTCTTTACCAAGTTTTTGAACTTCTTTTTTGTCAACCTTAACCGTATGCCAAAGTTCCTTTGAAATTTCAACAAATTGTTGAAAGTCTGCAAATAGTGCGTCTAACTGTTCAACTTTGTCTTTATCAGTTAAATCACCTTTGTCATCAAACGCTTCCAACACATGACCAACTAAATATTCCGAACTCGGCATCACTCTGGCACTTATTTCTGGTGAATCCAACATTTGACGCAAATGGGCTTGCGCTCTGGAAGTCCCAAGTGATCCAAATGATGCACCGATGATCATGACCGGCTTATCTAATAAAGGATGAATACCATAAGAAAGCCATTCTAACGCATTCATCAACACAGCCGGCACTGCATGATCGTACTCCGGTGTACTAATAATGACACCGTCACTGGCATCGATTTTTTTTGCAATTTCAGTTGCCCGCTCAGGTACTTTCATATCTTGTGGCTTATTAAACATAGGCAGGCCGGAAACTTCAATCAACTCCAGTTCTGCTTGTTTTTCAAAATGACGTTTCATAAATTGTAACAATTGACGGTTGGTTGATTGAGTGGTGTTCGTACCAACTAATCCAATAAATTTTCTCATTAAAAGTCATCCCTTCACAAATTCTGATTATCTAGTGACGCTTGTCCGCAGGCACATTCTGTTGCGTCTCCATCATAACGCAATTAACATCGAAAGCTGCATATTATTTAACAAACGTCTTGAGGATCATCGTATAAAATTCTTATATCGAATATTCAAATATAAACTTATTATATATCATTTTAAAATAAATATCACTAATTATTATTAAAATAATATTTTTATTGTAAAAAACATCATTCAGGTCGCCACCTAAAAGCAGGACCAACGCTCTTGATAACAGGTACTGACAACCTATTAAAAATAAATTGTGAGTCAATTATCCACTTTGAAAGTATTTCATAATAATTTCACAATATCCTAGTGCACAAAGAACCGAAATTTCTAGTAATAACTAGAAATTCCGGTTCTTTTAAAATCGATATCCCTTTCACTTGATTGGGAACAAATTGGTTATATTCATTATTTTCCCCGATCCAGATCATATAATTGTCTAAACCGGGCTTCTGTTTTATATAGTGCCTCGGGTGTTCCCTGCATATCAAAAT
>Ga0214925_100423_pt1 | contig 20948 bp, 22 predicted proteins | sample Stichaenrichment_FD_168299 | JGI IMG/M metagenome (GOLD analysis project Ga0214925, IMG submission 168299) | Xylose enriched microbial communities from anaerobic bioreactor in Madison, Wisconsin, United States - 63SRT | ecosystem: Engineered > Bioreactor > Anaerobic > Unclassified | place: USA... | reverse complement strand
GATTTAATGCTTTCTTCCATGGTTCAAATAAGTTATTAATCACGATTAATGATTTATTTGAGCTGTGGAAGGTAAACGCGGTTCTGAATGTCTCTTAAAACCTGTCTCAAATATTGACTTCAATCCAAATGCCTTGGCAGAAACTGACTGAGGCATACCAATTAGCCTTTCCGTCGAAACTTGGCCGTGCTGGTAAACCGTTCAGGCTGTTATATGGGTCCCAGCTGATCAATACTTCATTGGCATTCCGCAATACCAACTCAAAGTCCCGTTCGATCACACGGCACTAGCGTACTTCCGTCGACGGATCGCGCCGATTTCTGAATTGATCCGCAATATTATCACCGATGCAGTTCGCGAGCGACTTCAACGCCACTTACCAACCAAGTCGGTGATGATCACCGACGCCACGTGCACACCAGTAAACATCAAGTTTCCTCAAGATATGCATCTGCTTAACCAGGTGAGAACGAATCTAGAAGATGACATTAAAGTCATGGCTAAACAGCTTCAAGTCTCCCCGCCTCGGACTTACAAACGTGAAGCTCACGCAAAGTGGACGGTCTTTTCTCGTAAGCCTCGGCGTTGGGGAAAGTTGACGCAAAAGCAAATCAAAGCCCAGCTCCAATACATTCGTCGCGACTTGCGGTACGTGGATGGGATGATCGACCAAGGGGCGACCTTGACTGCGGCGCGGGCCAAGCGGCTTGGGGTCATTCGTTTGGTGTTTGACTAACAAGATTACATGTATCGCAACCACACACATCGTGTTGAAAACCGGATCGTCAGCTTGAGTCAGCCGGAAATTCGTCCGATCATGCGTGGTAAATCAAAGTCGCCGGTTGAATTTGGACCGAAGATCGATGTTTCGATCATGGATGGTGTCATTGATATTGAACGGTTCTCGTTCAATGCCTTCAACGAAAGCGGTGACCTTGGCTCAACGCTTGATCACTATTACGATGTGCATGGCGAATATCCAGACGAGGTGCTGTTGGACACGCTGTATCGAACCCGCGAAAACATTGGGATGTGTGCCAACCTTGGTATCCGCGTGAGTGGACCGCGGCTTGGACGTAAGCCCAAGCATGTGGATCCAGCGCAGCGCCGGCAAGATCAAGATGCAGAGAACCGGCGCGGCGAAATTGAACGCTGATTCTCGTTTGTAAAGGGGAATCTCGGACTGGATCTTGTCAAAGAGAAGACTGCCGAGACGATTGCGGTCGCCGTAGACACTGGTGTGGTCACGGCAAACCTAGAGAATTTACTCGCAGTCTTAGGTGGACCAATTTCAGTGACCGCCAAAAAGAATAAGACTGCGGTGAAGATTGATTATCAAGTTATCGTCGATTCAGTTGAAAATGAGGGCTAATTCACCAGCCACTAATTATTGTGTATTTTTATTGTGATTGATTTGCTACTTAGGTTCCTGGTTTTCTGAATCAATCAATTCCTAAATCAACTTCACTATGGGCAAGCGATTGGAGGCCCGATTATTGCGCTTACTTGTGGGTTAGGTACTTGGTGGTATTTAAAAAATTAAAAAGCAAACAACGCAACACATTGCACTATGCCCTGTCAAGTTGACAGGGCATAGTGCAGGGACAGGTCTTTTTTAAGTTTTCTGGGTGGTAATTTTAATTATGCAGTCTAGATAAACTAGTGCTGGTTGGTGTGCTGCTGACTTGACTGGGGCCGATAAGCGGCAACTAACCCTGTCACAGCGTCCAAAGTCATAATCAGACCCATTAACCACATTGCTGCCATATTGTGCATAGTACCAATTAGAATCAGCAGCACCACATTTAACGCCAGCATGAGCCAGCCCATTGTTTTCGACATTTGTTGCATGAAAATCCTCCTCAAGTGTATGGATAGGACCTATACCATTTTTCGCTACTACTTTATATTAATTCTAAATTTTTTTTTGGGCAACCCTAAAAAGTGTTAGAATTTGATTCAGAGCGTTATCAGCCGCTGTTAGAAACCATAGCATAAGCGGGAACAAGTGCGGTGGACCGCACTTTGGCCATTGCGATTGTGGTTCTTATGTACAGGTTTGTGCGGCTGATAACGCATTTGAAGGGAGAAATCACAATGAAAACCTATACGGACTATTTCTTTGATGAACCAGCGTTTGATCTCCACGATGGTGGGTACGTGCCGCTTGAGGTCAGTGATGCGCCTGAAAAGCACTTAAATGTGCCGCCGTTGTTGAAACCGGATAAAGAGACAGCGACCGACGTTTATTACACGGTGACAACAGAGGCTGGGGAAACACAACTGTTGCCAGGGGCGAAGACCAAGACGTGGGGCTATAATGCCAGTCTGTTAGGTCAGACGATTGTGTATCGCCGTGGTCAACATACACATGTGACACTGAAAAACACCCTGCCTGAGTTGACCACTTTTCATTGGCATGGGGCTAATGTCAGTGGCCCTTATGTTGATGGCGGATGCCATGCGCCGGTTTATCCGGGTGAAAGTAAGCATATCGACTTCACATTGGACCAACCGGCGACGACTTTGTGGCTGCACGCGCATCCGTGCCCATCCACAGCCGAGCAGGTTTGGCATGGTTTGGCTGCCATGGTGATTGTCAAAGACGACCATGAAGCCAGCCTGCCATTGCCAAGGAACTATGGCGTTGACGATATTCCGGTCATTTTGCAAGACCGGCGTTTTCACGAGAACAACCAGTGGGACTACCGGGCTGATTATGATCCTGACGGTGTTGCTGGGCCAACCGCAATGATTAACGGTACAATCAATCCCTATTTTGATGTCACCACGCAAAAGGTCCGGTTGCGTTTTCTGGATGGTGCTAATCGCCGTGAATGGCGGTTGCATTTTTCCGATGACCTGCCATTTACGCAAATTGGCGGAGATGGCTCATTGTTACCGGAACCGGTCAAATTCACCCATCTAATGCTGACTTGTGCTGAGCGTGCCGAAGTTGTGGTTGATTTTGGGCAGTACCATGAAGGCGATGTGGTCACCTTATATACGGATAATGTGCCATTGTTAAAGTTTCGCATTCATGCGTTCAAACCGAATCAGACGACTTTACCAGATAAGTTGTTCGACGTGAAGGTGCCAGTGGTTGACCTAGCTTTGCCAGTTCGCCATGTTGTGATGCAGGGAATGGACGAAAGTGTTGCGATCGATGGTAAAAAGTTTGCCATGCAGCGGATTGATGCCACGCAGCCAATTGGCAAAGCCCAGTACTGGGATGTTACCAATAGCAATGATGCGCCTGGAATGGTTCATCCATTCCATGTGCATGGAACCCAATTCTTAGTCTTGTCGCGGAATGGGCATGCGCCGTATCCAAATGAACATGGTTTCAAAGACACCGTTGGCGTGAATCCTGGGGAAACAGTTCGGCTGCTGGTTCGCTTTGATCTGCCAGGGATTTATATGTATCACTGTCATATCATTGAGCACGAAGATGGCGGCATGATGGCACAGATTGAAACTTTCGATCCAGCCAAGCCAAAGCAAGAATATAAATTGATGGATATGGATACGTTAATGATGGCCTTGGCTAAAGAACGTGGCGTCAAACCATCTGAGATTTGGATGGGCGGTATGCAGTCTTATGAAAAAATGGGAATGAAAATGTAAACGTCCCACAATACTAATATAGAAAAAGATGATTTTAATATGCACTCTCCAACGATCAAACATCGCGGGGCTTTTGTCGCCACGTTACTGACAGGTACCTTTTCGATGTCAATTTCGCAGTCTTCTTTAAGCACCGCTTATCCTGCTTTTATGAAAGCTTTTGGTTTAGGAGCGGATACAGTTGCTTGGCTGACAACCGGCTTTATGTTGGTGATGACCTTGATGATTCCGGTTAGTCCATGGCTGTTGCATAATGTTCCTTTCCAACGGCTTTTCCAAGCGATTGAACTCATTTTTGCCATTGGGACAGGCTTATGTATCTGGGCACCGAGTTTTACCGTGCTCATGATTGGCCGGTTGCTTGAAGCGATTGCGATCGGGATTATTTTCCCGAGTTTCCAGACCGTGTTGCTGACGATTACGCCGCATAGTGAGCGTGGTCGGGTGATGGGCACGGCGGGATTGGTCATGGGCTCAGCCTTGGCAGTCGGTCCGATTATTTCCGGTGTTTTACTGACATGGTTCCCTTGGCAGGCTTTATTCTTGTTCTTCTTGGTCGTTTCGCTGCTTGTGCTGGCCGTTTCAACGGTGACCATTGCGTCTGTCATGCCATTGCAACCGACGCAACTGGACTGGGTCTCCTTCCTTTTATCCGCAAGTTTTCCAATTCTACTTTATGCCTTGGGTGCTTTGTCGAAAAAAGGCTTAACTGTTGGCGTGGTTGGTTTGTTGATTTTAGGCGTTCTGGCAGCTGGTATTTTCGTTGTTCGGCAATTGAATCGCCAACCACCAATGTTGCAAATGCGAGTTTTTGCCACTGGTATGTTTACTAAAGCGGTGTTTCTGACCGGAATTTCATACGTCGGTTTGATTGTCACCACTATCCTGATGCCGCTTTACTTTCAAACGCTACTTGGTTTGTCACCGTTGATTTCTGGCTTGTCCTTAGTGCCAGCTGCGGTGTTGCTGAGTATTTTGAATCCAATTAGCGGGCGCCTACTGGATCGCTTTGGACCGCGTATCGTGGCCATGATTGGCATGTTGTTGATTACTGGCGGCTTTGGTCTGTTAGCAGTCTTTGCCCATCATTTACCACTGATTGGGGCAATTATGTTGGCGATGGCGACTGAAGCCGGCAATGCCTTTGTGATGATGCCTTCAGTGACGGCTGGCGCGAATGCCTTGCCGAATGAGCTTGTGGCAGACGGCACTGCGGTCACAACGACGGCTCGTCAGTTATTCGGTTCTGCCGGTGTCATGTTCGCCACAGTGTTGTTGGAGGGCATGCAAAACACGCTGCGAAGTCATGCTGGCGGTTTTGCTGTTACCTTCGCTGTGTTTGCTGGTGTGGGCCTGATTGGCTTTCTGCTGGCATTGACGTTACCAAAAGAATTCGTGAAGAAAGTGGCGTAGTAGCAAATTCGTGCTTCGCATCTACCAAAATGACCGCCTACCAAAAAGTAGACGGTCATTTTGGGACTCTATGTCAAACATCCTAAAGTTTAAAGTATAGAGATAAGTGACACAACTTAATAATTGTGGCCTGATTTTTTTTAATCTATAGCTGAAAGTGGCAAAACATCATAATGTATGCTTATAAGCCATTTATTAATGTGAGCAACGAAATTAGTAGCCGTAAGCTATTAACGAAAAGCTTCGTTAACTCATTTTTTAGGCTAATTGAACGCAAAATAAGTAACCTAAATATTAATCGCATTAGTATCTCTAAACTGAAGTCCTACTCGTGATATGAAACCCTTAAGCAGATCAAACAATCCCTCAGATTTCACTCAAATAATCGTCCGTTAAAAATAACGAACGTGTGCTCAGATAACGCTTATTTAACAGCTATACCAACCGATTTTTAATATTAATTACTGTCTGCACTGCTACACCGGTTTCAGCTGCAATTGCACGATAGCTAATTGGGGCACCGGTTGCTTTGTTTCTTAATTGATCAACGATACGGCGGTAGATAAATCGTTTTTGTGGGTTAGGTGCGTCTGCGGCGTAAGCGGGCCGCGTCCCCCGATATTTCCCATTGGCTTTGGCGATTTCAATTCCTTGACGCTGGCGCTCACGAATTTTCTTCCGTTCCGTTTGGGCCATATAAGCTAGCAGTTTGGTTAACAGGTCAAACATAAATTTATCCATATCTGAATCGCCGGTGCGCATAGAAAGAAATGGCGCATCTAAGACTTCCATCTTAACTTGTTTGTCCCTGATCTGCTTGATGATATCACTGGCATCATCATAGTTACGACTCAAACGATCCAAGGACGCAATGACCAGCGTATCGCCCTGTCGAACATACGCAATGGCTGCTTGTAATTCTGGTCGATTTTCGGTTGATTTTCCCGATTGCTTTTCTTCGAATATTTTTTCACACTCAGCTTTCTTAAGTGCTTTGATTTGACGCGCTAAATTCTGATCAGTTGAACTAACTCGGGCATACCCAATTTTCATCACGACTTCTCCTCTCGGAATTTGACCCTACATTATCGGTAACAGATTAGACACTCAAATTGGACATTTTTAACAGATTCAAGAATCGCTTACCGTGCCCGATAGAATCTCAGTTTTTTCCTATATTCTTAGTATAACGTTTATTGTCCATTTAGGGTACACTCTGAATTTACAACTTTATCCGGATTAACTTAATAACATGGTAGATTGTAAAGATGGTCTGAAAGAATTATCTGCCTACAATTGTGATGACTTACGTTCTAAGCCCGCTCACCGGCCAGTATTTTAGGCACATAACTTAACGACACGAAAAAATGCTGCTTGCAAACGAATAACGTTTGCAAGCAGCATTTTAACTAACTTGAATTGATCATCCTTATTCAGCAGTATTCACGACTAATCGTGACTGTCGCCGCGCCTGCTAGCGCTTATTCAATTCCAGCACGAATGTTGGAATCAGCGTAGCTACTAGCACCGTTAACCAGCCTAACGCTGGTAGTGTCACTAAGCTAAAGAAACTACGGAACGGTGGTATAACTGCAATTGCCAAGACCACCAGAATTCCTAACAGCAATCCTCGGTTCAGCATTGGATTACGCGTCATGCTTGACCAGCTGAGTGGTCGGCGATCCTTAATTGCATAGATGTCGATCATTGATCCTAATGCCAATACTAGAAAGACCATCGTCATCCCGACTGGGGCTTGACCATTTGTTAAGCCAAAGCGGCCAAACGCGTAAATTCCGAGGGTTAGTACGGTAAAAGTAGCTGCCCGGATAAATAACCGTTGACCAAGGCCCCGAGCTAAAATACTTTCGTCATTGGATACTGGTGGTTGTTGCATGGCTTGGGGTTCACCTGGCTCTTGGCTAATAAAGAATCCTGGAATCCCATCAGCAAGTACGTTAATAATCAGCAATTGTTCTGCTAACAGTGGCGCCCCCCAACCGAAGAGGACTGCACCAACCATCAAGAAGATTTGTGCAAAGTTGACACCTACCAAGAATTCAACGGCTTTAATGATATTCTGATAAACTGTCCGACCTTCCTTAACTGCTGCCATGATCGTCGCAAAATTATCATCCGTTAACACCATGTCAGCGGCTTCTTTAGATACTTCGGTACCCGTAATTCCCATTGCAATGCCAACATCCGCCGCTTTCAATGCCGGCGCATCGTTGACACCATCACCGGTCATCGCAACCGTCTTACCAAGACTTTGCCAAGCCTGAACGATTCTAATTTTGTCACTCGGCGACACTCGGGCGTACACTGCAATCTGATCGATTTGAGCCGTCAATTCTTCATCGCTCAATTGGCGTAACTCATCACCGCTAATTGCTTGCAGCTCAGGGGTCAAAATGCCAATTTCCTCAGCGATAGCCTTCGCAGTAACCAAATGATCTCCCGTGATCATAACTGGAAAAATACCCGCCTGTTTGGCTGCTCGAATGGCCGGAATCACTTCTGGTCGTGGTGGATCAATCAAACCAATCAATCCTGCCAATTGGAGGTCAGCTGTCAGGCCGTCCCAGTCAGTAGTTTGGACATCCGCGGGAATGATGCGATAGCCAACAGCTAAAACGCGTAGCGCCGCCTGCCCAAATTCATCATGGGCCACTTGTCCAGCAGCTAGGCTAGCTTGGTCAGGCTTCAGTGGTAACCGATCCCAAGCCCCTTTGACGATAACTAACCGTCGACCATGCGCTAATTTATGCACCGTCGTCATCATCTTCTTAGTCGAGTCAAACGGGTCTTCCGCAATTCGTGGGGCTTGCGCCTCCAAGCTGGGCCGATCTAAATCATGCTGAGCCAGCCAACGAATAACGGCTAATTCCGTTGCGTCCCCAATAGCTTGTTCTTCACCGTCAACATGGTTGATCTCGGCATTCGTCGCTAATCCTAAGTAACGCATCAATGTTTGTCCCGCTGATGGCAAGGGCTGTTCGGTCGTCATAATGCCCGTGGTCGGCGTCCAATACTTTGTAATTGTCATTCGATTTTGCGTCAAGGTTCCGGTCTTGTCAGACGCGATTACATCGATACTCCCAATCGTTTCAACGGCACTAACTCGGCGCATGATGGCATTTCTGTCTGCCATCCGTCGAACACCGTGTGAAAGACTAATGGTCATGATGATCGGCAGAGTCTCTGGCACGGCCGCGACCGCTAATGAAACCCCAATCATCAAGCTATCGGCCAAACCTTGGTTTTGCACCCAAACACTCAGCGCAAAAATCGTAATACCACCTAAGACAGCAAATGTCGTTAACCAGCTTGATAGCCGATTAAGCCGCCCCTGTAATGGCGTGGCCCGTTGCTTCGTCTTGTTCAACAAACCTGCAATTTGACCTAACTCTGTGGCCATTCCGGTCGTTAAGACCTGAATCAATGCAGTACCGGCTGTGACGGCCGTTCCCGCATACACTTGACAGTTATCATCCAACTCACCGGTGTCCTGATAAATACTTTTTTCAACAGCTTCACTTTCACCTGTCAAGACTGCCTCATCAACGGCTAAGTTCGTGGCCTCTAACACGACCGCATCGGCTGGAACCTGGTCACCCGCTTTTAGTAGCACTAAATCACCGGGAACGATTTCTGGTGCCGCAATCGTTTGTACCTTCCCATCCCGTCGAACATTAGCTGTGGGTAAACTCATTGACTTCAGTGCCGCCAACGACTTTTCTGCGGAAGCTTCTTGGTACAAACCAATACAGACATTAATAACTAAAATGGCGCCAATCACAATGGTCTTTGTCCAGCCCCCATTCTGGGCAAGAGCCAAGTACGTGGCTAAACCAACTGCAAATAATAACACTAGCGATGAAACGTCGCTCATATGTTGCCCAATTTTACGCCATAACGGTACGGGGCGCGCAGCCACTAATTCATTTTTGCCGAATTTAGTTAGCTGGGTCGTCACCGCTGTGGTCGTTAAACCGGACTCGGGGGTAGGTTTGAATGGTGCATTCTGATAATTCTGCATCGTTTATTCCTCCGTAATTCGATTATCGTTGTCATTCGTCACTATTAATGATAGCGGAAACATGGTAGATTGCAAATTTAATCCGAATTTTTTGACAAATTAGTCAGCATCACTTGGTAAGGTGTTTGCCAATTAAGTACTTTAAGGGGGCGCTGGTTAATTTCGAGTAACGTCGTTGTTAAATCTTGAGCACTAATGTGCTCAAAACAAGTCCCCTTAGGGTAAAAATAACGTAAGTTCCGATTGAATCGTTCATTTCTGCCGCGTTCAGCGGGCGTGTAAGCATGGCAGTAATAGGTATGAATACCGTATTGTGGTTCAAATGACACTAGATTGCTAAACTCAGTTCCACGATCGACAGTAAAGGTGTGTATCGGTCCCTTAAAAGTTGTTAGAAACATAGTTAGGGCTTCATTAACAGTCGCCGCTGTCCGATCTTTTAATCGGTAAGCCCAAAGAAAACGTGATTTGCGATCAATTAGCGTTAATAAAGCAGCCTTGCTATGTCCACGAGGTCCAACCACTGTATCTATTTCAAAATCACCGATGCGGTTACGTTGGTTAATCACAATTGGTCGTTGTTCAATTGAACGCCCTAATGATTGATTATATTTAGAACGTTTGTCAAGGTTACGCCGTTGGCGTAGCCCATGTTCAGGTAGTTCACTCAAGGAGAATTCAATTTTCCCCTGATATAGCCAATTATAAATAGATTTAGTGGCTAGTTTAAGCTCATGCGCAATCACTTCCGGTGACCAGCTTAGACGTAAATGGTTTAGAATGGTTTGCTTTAATTTGGCATTCAGTTTAGTTTTTCGGCCACAATGCGCCCGTTTATATTCAGCGTTGGCCTGTGCTAATTCAGCTTGATAAGGTTGACAACGAGATAATTCATAAGAAATCGTAGACGGAGATCGTTTTAACCGCTCAGCCATTTGGATATTGGTCAGTCCTAGCTCACAAAAGGTTTCAATTTTAATTCGTTCAGAATAGGTTATACTAGACAAAAGATCAGCTCCTAAAAAATGGGTTTGTGGTAAACACCATTTTAAAGGAAGCTGATCTTTTTTGTCCGAACAGCGTTCGGATTAAATTTGCAATCTACCATATAGCCATAATTTTTACGCCTAATCAATTTAACGTTGGTGCTAGCCGATATAAATTACGTTACTATATCTTGCTTAGATATGGATAATTTTGAAATAATTCATAAAAATATATTTTTTATACAGCCCACAATTATCAGTTGTATTGAAATAGTACCACTTAACAGCTACAATTCAGGTACCAAGTAGTGGCATTTATTTAATGTTTGATGTTGTGTTTTATATGATGAGTAGTGGGATAGCATTAAAAGATAGCAAATATTAGGTGCTTAATAGAATTGATGGTGATATTGGATGAATGAAGACGATAGGAAACAAATCTTGAGACGTCGACGGATAATTTTTGTGATAATTGCTGCAATTATTATTACCATTTTAGAATTGTGGCAAGCCCTTTTAGGGATTCTTTTGGCAGGTATCTTTTTCTATGCGATTTTTCGTGGATTCCTATTTATTGTGGATTGGATGTCAGGAAATGACTTAGGTTTTAGCAGTCGAAAGGGAAAACCGGGTGAACACAATCAAGGAGCGAACGATATCGAAAATACAATGTGGGACATTTATAATACCGATCAAACTATTAGACACGAGGAAGATAAATTTCATTAAAATATAAGTATTTAGCTAGTTTGTACAAAAAATATCTTGTTATTAGGGCTACCAGACCCCCTTACAAGTTGAAATCGCAACACTTACGAGCCAAATGGCCGCCTGATTTAATGCTTTCCATGGTTCAAATAAGTTATTAATCACGATTAATGATTTATTTGAGCTGTGGAAGGTAAACGCGGTTCTGAATGTCTCTTAAAACCTGTCTCAAATATTGACTTCAATCCACTTGATGACCAAGACTTTAAGACGCTACTTTAACGCCCTTAGAATTAATGAGAAACATATCAAAGACGTTGAGAATTACCTATACGGCACCATGCAAAATCTATTTGGGGTTTGGTGGAATAAACAAGCTGCTAGAGATTATGCCGCCAAGCACCTCGAAAAGGCTAATAACGATCATGCTTGGAATTAATGGCCTGTACAAGCTTATATCCAGTGTTTTAATTGCATGAGGACTAAATTCTGGAGACAGTTTAAAAGCGCTTAGAATAGCAAATAAGTGGCTTAAACGGCATATACTGGATAAGTAGCTGAACATGAAGGGGGCTTTTCAAATGAATAAACCACTCAAAGCAGGCGAAAAGATAGAGCAATTGTTGGCTGACCCCTGGGCAGTTGATATTGAGGAACTTTGGCAGCAAGCGGCGGATAATCCCGACCCGGACAAACGGAAGCTCTTTGACGCTTTATACACGTACGTGTTGGATAAGAGGCAAGAAGATATTATCAACGAAAAACACTTTGTGATCTAACACGGAAGAACAATATTTGAAAAAATGTAGAAGGAAGGCTAGAACATGACTAAAAATCAAGTGTATGAGGATCGATATCATTTTACCCCCGCAGAAAACAAACGATTTGCACGTTCAAACTTTACTAAGTTAGTGCATACAAATTCTCGCTTTGAGGGTGTCAATACGACGTTGCCACAAACGCAAACCATCATGGACGGTATGAGTGTGGCCGGGGTGCCAGTAGAAGATGTATTAACGATTGTTAATTTAAAACGTGGTTGGCAATATATTACCACGCTAAATGAGCCATTAACGTTAACCATAGAAAAGAAAATCAACAAGGTTGTGGCAGCGGAAGACGCCTTAGTTCCTGGAGAGCTACGTCAAGGACAAGGTGGGGTCGACTTAGGAAGCGAAGAGTTTTTTGAGCCACCCTTGGTTGATGAACAAGAGGAACAAATATTTTTACAAAAAACATTGGCTAATTCCCAGACAACTACGACTGATAAAGCTTTGACGGTTTTGTATCATAATATGCGACAACAGATCTTTTGGGATGGAAATAAACGGACAGCCACTCTAAGCGCCAATAAAATCATGATCGATGGTGGCGCTGGGTTAATCAATGTCCCGTTAGACCAGTGGGATCATTGGAACAATTTAATTGCTGATTATTACCGGACTAATGACATGAATAAAATTAAACAGTGGACGTATGACAATGCGATTCAAGGATTAGAGATTCGCGCAGACAAAAAAATGAGTGCTAATGAGTTGAACGAGATGTACAAAAAAGCTAAAAAAAAGAACCAATTAGAGCTTGAAATGGTTAAAGAAGAGATTAGTAAGAGAACCCAAAATAAACTCAAAGACTTTGTTAAAGATAACTCAGATTTAAAAATTAAAAATCCAATGAATGACGCAGAAAATAAAAACGATAGACCTAATTATTAGGTTGATCGTTTTTTAGCTTATTTGGTTTATGCGCATTAACATAGTCGGCAAATATTTTTAAAAGTTCTTCGGTTTGTTCTACTGATAAATTATCCGCTTGAAAGTATTTTTCGAGCAAAGCCCCTTTTTGAATTAATCGGCGAGAACGAGCTTTGCGGGCTTGCCGATTTTCGTAGTATTTAGATTGCCGTAATTTAAAATCTTCTCGCTCAATTTCTTGTTTTAAACGCGCTTGCTGCTTGACTAGTTTTTCATATTGATTAGACATGGAATTTCCCCATCTCGTATGGCTAATGATCTACGGACTTTACCTTTAAAAATTCAGAAAATTGCTTGGCTAAAAGCTTAATCTGATCGTTAGACAAATTAGCATAATCTAAATTGGCTTGACTGATGATTTGTTTACCTAGCCGTTGTTCAATCTTATTTTTTTCGTCCTTAATTTTTTGATTAAGGGTTTTTAATTTAGCTTCTTGTTTTTCTAAGTTACTTTGAGACATAACGATCCCTCCAATCATATTAGAAATAATCACCGAAACTATATCACATAAGGAATGTTAATTCAAAGTATAAAATTTGAAATAGCGAAGCGGAAGGCATACACTAAGTTAAAGTTAAGAGAATCAGAAGATCGAGTGAAACGAGGTCAATGCGCACTTACACCCCACTAAATTCTTGTGGGGTAAATCGTGCTAAAATCCTGTATTAGAAGTCGCCGATGGTGACAACAAGGTCAAAACCCATAGAATCAAAGGAAGACGGTGACTGACATGGCAATATTCCACATGAGTTTTAGTAATATTAGTGCTGGTAAAGGACGAAGTGCGATTGCCAGTGCCGCTTATCGAAGTGGTGAAAAGCTATTTGATGATAAGGAAGGTCGCCACTATTTTTATGCCCGATCGATCATGCCAGAAAGCTTTATTTTGACGCCAAAAAATTCACCTGAATGGGCGAGTGATCGAGAGCAGTTGTGGAATGAAGTTGAAAAGAAAGATCGTAAATCAAACTCACGGTATGCAAAAGAGTTTAATGTGGCTTTACCGGTAGAATTAAGTGAATCTGAACAGAAAGAATTACTGACAAAATATGTGCAAGAAAATTTTGTTGATGAGGGCATGGTAGCCGACGTCGCAATTCATCGCGACCACCCAGATAATCCGCACGCTCATGTGATGTTAACTAATCGGCCGTTTAATTCAGATGGAACATGGGGAATTAAGAGCAAAAAGCAATATATTTTAGATGATAATGGCAACAAAACATATACCGGAACTAGCAAGTACCCTAAGAGTAGAAAGATACTGATGGTCGATTGGGATAAAAAAGAAAAAATAACTGAATGGCGGCACAATTGGGCGGCAAGTGTAAATCAGGCTTTAGAGCAAAAAAACATTCCTGATCGGATCAGTGAAAAATCATTTGTGGAACAGGGAATAGCTGACACACCAATGCAACACGAGGGAATCAATAGCAAACGGCATGAAAGAAAGGCATTTAATCAACAAGTTAAGAACTATCGTAAGTCCAAAGCTGGCTATAAAAATATGCAGGAGAAAGTAGTTAATCGAGGCCACTTGGATAGCCTAAGTAAACACTTCTCGTTTAACGAGAAAAAAGTGGTCAAAGAGTTAAGCCACGAACTGAAAACTTATATTAGTTTGGAAAGTTTAGATGATAAGCGGCGCATGCTATTTAATTGGAAAAACAGTACCTTAATTAAGCACGCTGTTGGTGAAGATGTCACTAAGCAATTATTGACGATTAACCAACAAGAAAGTTCACTAAAAAAAGCAGATGAACTCTTAAATAAAGTAGTTGATCGCACGACTAAAAAACTTTATCCAGAGCTTGATTTTGAACAGACAACCGCGGCTGAACGACGGGAATTGATTAAAGAAACTAATAGTGAACAAACGATTTTCAAAGGCAGTGAATTAAACGAACGTTTAATGAATATTCGTGATGATTTATTGGTCCGACAATTATTGACCTTTACCAAACGGCCATACGTTGGCTGGAAGTTATTAATGCAACAAGAAAAGGAAGTCAAAATCGAGCTTAAATATACGCTGATGATTCATGATGATAGCTTAGAAAGTCTAGAACACGTCGATCAAGGTCTACTAGAAAAGTATTCACCAACCGAGCAGCAAAAGATTACTCGAGCAGTCAAAGACCTACGGGCAATCATGGCCGTTAAGCAAGTCATTAAAACGCAATACCATGAAGTATTGAAAAGGGCCTTTCCCAAAGGCGATTTAGATGGATTGCCATTGATTAAACAGGAACAAGCCTATACAGCCGTGATGTACTATGATCCTGTTTTAAAGCCATGTCAGGCTGAAACAATTGAACAGTGGCAAGCAAATCCACCACAGGTGTTCAGTCCCCAAGAACATCAACAAGGACTAGCTTATTTATCGGGACAGCTTAGCTTAGATCAGTTAGAAAATCATCACTTACAACGGGTTTTAAAGCATGATGGCACTAAACAACTCTTTTTTGGCGAATGCAAAGCCGATCCGACGATTAAGAACAGTCAGATCGAGAAAATCCAAAAGCAGTTAAAAGGGCAACAAGCCAAGGACGACCAGTACAGAAAAGAAAATATCGGACATTATCAACCGCTAAATTACAAGCCAGTTAGTCCAGACTATTACTTAAAGACGGCCTTTAGTGACGCGATCATGACTGTTCTATATGCTCGTGATGAAGATTACCAACGACAAAGACAGGCGCAAGGTTTAAAGGAGACTGAGTGGGAAATGACGAAAAAGCAACGGCAACACCAAACTCGAAACCGGCATGAAGATGGGGGCATGCACTTGTAATCTAAATGTAAAATCTTGAATTGTCAAATTAAGTGCAACACTACATTAAAGAATATTTCATAAGGCGTTTTCCATCCGAGACATTTACGGGGACGATTATTCATTTGTTCTGCATATGCTTGTATCCGGCGGTCGGTAATTGAATCAAGGTCAGTTCCTTTTGGCAAATATTCGCGAAGCAAGCCGTTAGTATTTTCGTTAGTTCCTCGTTGCCAAGGAGAGTGAGGATCGGGAAAGTAGAAGGGCGTACCAAACTTATCAGTTAAACATTGAACTTTGGCAAACTCTTTACCCCCTATCCGGGGTAATCGTTAACGATCTACCAGTCCATAGCTTCATTAAGTCGCTCAAAGTATCCGTGACTGCTTCTGAAGTTCTTTTAGCAGCTTTACCAATAAGCAGGTAACGAGATTTTCGGTCAACCAATGTAACGACACAAGCCTTTCCGCTTTTGCCTAACACGGTATCACCTTCCCAGTGACCAATTTCTACACGGTTGTCAGCTTCTCGCGGACGATCATGAATCTTGTTGGGGATTGGAATCGTGCCTCGTTTTTCCTGATAAGCTTTATTGTGGCGAGACTTGCCGTGATGCCTTAGATGGCGCACGGCACTAGAGCTGCCAGATTTAAACAAATTATCAAATAAGCCATTGAAAATCCCACGGTAAATAGTCGTGGTACTGATCTGCACCGGATACTTTTCGACTGCCAAGCGATTCGATATTTCCTCCGGAGACCAAAGGTCTTCGCAGAAGTGTTCTCTCACCACTTCAAACACCTGAGGATTACTCAAAAGAGAGACTCTGCCACAGTTGCCTTTGCGCTGTTTGTACTTCTCCTGAGCCTTCGAAGGTGAATAGGATTTACCAGTAGAATTACGGCTTAATTCTCGAGAAATGGTTGAGTAACTTTTCTTGATATGGCTGGCAATCTCACGAAGTGAGTTTCCATGATTCCTCATTAAAAAGATAGTTTCCCGTTCATCTATGGTAATATGCTTGTAGTGATCCATGGCTAAATTCCTTTCATGATTGTTTTCGCAAACATCATTTTACAGAAATTTGGCCATGGGCCATTCTTTATTTAATTAGTGTTGCACTTAAAGTGTAAATTCAAGTGTAAAAAATAAAGAGCTGTTATAAAAATTCCACTAAAAATTTTTATAACAGCTCTTTACATATTTTGAAATTAAAAGGGTGGAACTATGTTCCACTCTTTCGGTTGTATAAGTCCCGATTGCTAAATGCAACTAAAAAATTATTAATTGCATAGTTCAGAAAAAATTCTAATTCAAATTATTTATCAAATAATACCATTAGTTCTTGACATAAATCATATCTTTTGATAAATAATTTGTCTTATTCACCAGTACCCTCCAGAGGGCCCTCCTGCTTAATTGCATCGGCTTTAGTGGCTTCATTAGTTCCTTTTTGGTGCTTGACCGGTGAATAAATAGAGAAGACCTTCATGGTCTGTTTTCCAGCGTTGATCACGTTATGCCAAGTGTTATCAGGAACAACTACAGCCTCTCCCGGATGAATTTCCTGATCAACTGTTAAATGATCTTTATCTTTCCCCATTTTAACGTGGCCAATACCGGCTACTAAGTAAATAAGTTGATCATTACCATGATGAATTTCCATACCAATATCACCACCTCCGGCTGGGATAGCCATTAATGTGATTTGAAAATGATCCCCGGTCCACAAAGTAGTTCGATAATTTTCATTTTCCAAAGCAGCCGATTTTAAATCAGGTGCAAAGGGTGCTGGACCGTAGTCTCCTAAATCTGCGCTTTTTCCTAACATAATAAACACTTCCCTTCTAAGTGGAATTGTAACATAATTTTTTATTATTTGATATCATTTTAAGAGCACCAATGTTATCAATTAATTTACCAATCTGAGTTCTAGTGACTAATAGCCAATAGGATTGTCTAAAAAGTGAAGTTATTCAATTTAATTAATTTTTGGGCTTGGTTAAAGTATGGGTATCCACTCAGTTTCCATAACTTCTACGTGCAATCGTCCATGGGGCTCTTTTTTATTTAGAAATGGGCCCTTTGCTAACGTTAGAATGGGAATTGTTCTTCTGATTATCTTAGGCTGTAATTAATCGTTGTGACTTATCACGTAATCCACACTTAGATAAAGATAGTAACAGGCTTCTCAATGATCATTGAGAAGCCTGTTAATGTCAAAATACTTAGAAGCTGTCTAAAATATCTTAAGTAATAGTGCTAAAAACGCTAAAACGACCATTTGCAGACTGGTGGTTAATTGACGCTCACAATTTTTCCAAAGTCGCCGACAATTCTCTAGCCAACTAAAAGATCGTTCGACTACCCAACGTTGGGGCATGACTTCGAATCGATGCAACTCATTGCGCTTCGCAACCTGCACGGTTGCGTTTAAATTACTGGCTACATCGAGCTGAAAATTAACGCCTGAATAACCACCATCAACTAAGACATTTTGAACCTGGCGTAAATGCATGGCATGTAAAGCGATCATTGCACTGGCCCCGTCTCGATCAGAGACGTTCGCTCGCGTCATGTGAATGGCCTGCGGAAAGCCATTGATATCAACTGCCAGATGGCGCTTAATCCCCGAGATTTTCTTACCAGCGTCGTAACCTTTGTTTTCAGCAGTAGCGGTGTTTTTGACGCTCTGAGCGTCAACGATAATAAAGGAAGTTAAAGCTGAACGTCCTTGGTAAGTTCGCCGAGCAATGACAATTTTTTTAAAACTTGTTCCAATAAAGAATCAGCCGTAGGCTCAGCTTTAGTTGACCAAATTTTGTAATAGTTGTAAACTGACCGCCATTCTGGGAAATCACCGGGGACTTGACGCCATTGGCAACCGGTTTTCAAGACATATAGGACCGCACAGAAGACCTCGTAGAGGTCATATTTTCGAGGCTTAGTTCGCTTACGAAAATTTTCTAAAGCTGGTCGAATTAATTCAAATTGTTGCCGAGTAATATTGCTGGGATAATTTTTCATAGCTTAAACTCGCTTTTTACATAGAAGTATATCAAAAATCATAGATCTTGGACAGCTTCTAAAACTATTAGAGAACTTGCTGATGAGTTTGGTGTATCAAAACAAGCCATTAGGGAAAAAACTAGATGCAAACTTGAGTTGTTGTTAATTCGGGATATTTGCTGTTAAAGCAACATTCATTGGTGGCAACAACCAGAACCAAATCAATTATAGTTTAGCTTGAAGATTGATACCTAGTTTAAAAAACGACAAGAACGACAACCAAGTTTAAGCTTTGCTTGTCGATTGGTGTTATTGTCGTTTTTAACTTATAATTTAAGGCGGCAATTAACTGTAAAAGATGAACAGATTGCAACAGCAAATAGGATTGCTGACCAGGCGCAACAATTAGATTTAACTACTCACAAGCAAACACAACCTGACTTACCACAAAAAGTAACAGCTAAATCGGCAAATGAAGAAAAACATGGTTGGCTTTGGCGAATAACACATTAATACTGCTGGTTTTGTAATAATAGTAAAAAATCTAATTTCGTCCGAACGGCAATCTTTTTCATTATTCATGTGATACAATATAGATAATCGTCTATGTTTAATGTGGAGGAATTTACTGATGCACTATGAGTATAAAGATTTGGCATCACTTTTAAAGGTGGTTGCTGAACCTAACCGTCTTAAGATTTTAGAAATGCTGTCCTGTGGTGAGATGTGTGGGTGTGATATACTTGCACACTTTAACTTTACACAACCGACTCTATCCCACCATATGAGTATTCTGGAAAAAAGTGGATTAGTTAACGTAAGAAAAGATACTAAGTGGCACTATTATTCTTTAAATTCAAACAAAAAAGAAGGACTGATTAGTGAATTAACACAAATACTATCTAAAACTGACCATTGCATATGTAAGGATTCACATTCAAACTGTTAGCTTTTTTATTTTGCATTATACATAGATAAATATCTATATGGAGGGCTATTATGCGTACTTCTAAAAATTTATCATTCATGGACCGTTATATGACCTTATGGGTATTTTTAGCTATGGCACTGGGAATTATTAGCGGTTTAGCTTTTCCATCGCTCCCTAAAATAATTAATAGTTGGTCTATCGGTACAACATCAATTCCAATAGCAATAGGCTTAATATTAATGCTATATCCACCACTAACCAAAGTTAATTATGGCAAAATGGGTGATGTATTTAAGGACAAAAAGGAACTTGCTTTTTCATTAGTTCAAAATTGGATCGTTGGCCCTATTTTAATGTTTGCTCTTGCTGTTATCTTTCTACACAATTATCCAAACTATATGATTGGTTTAATCATGATCGGTTTAGCACGGTGTATTGCTATGGTTATTGTGTGGAATGAATTAGCGCAGGGTAATAACGATTATGCTGCTGGTCTAGTAGCTTTTAACTCAATTTTTCAGATTTTGCTATATTCCGTTTATGCATACTTCTTTATTAGTGTCTTACCAAAATTCTTTGGGCTACAAACACAGACAATTAATATTACAATGAGTGAAATTGCTAAAAGTGTTTTTATTTATCTTGGTATTCCTTTCATTTTGGGCATTGGTTCTCGTTACTTTATCATTAGCACAAAGGGTAAAGAATGGTTTGAAGATAAATATGTACCAAAAATAAGCAGAATTACTACTTGGGCTTTACTCTTTACAATAGTAGTGATGTTTTCTGTCAAGGGTGCAAAAGTAGTTCAACTACCAATGGACGCAATAAGAATTGCTGTTCCTTTATTACTATATTTTGTCTTAATGTTCTTCATAACCTTTTGGATTGCGAAAAAGACTAAAACTAGTTATTCAATTTCTGCGACACAATCTTTCACCGCTGCAAGTAATAACTTTGAATTAGCTGTTGCAGTAACAGTCGCTATATTTGGCTTGAATTCTGGAGAAGCATTTGCTGCCGTTATTGGCCCAATGGTTGAAGTACCGGTAATGATCTTATTAGTTGATGTAGCACTATGGATTAAAAGAAAATATTATGATTAAGGAGTAACCAAATGAAAAAAATCTATTTTCTCTGTACCGGGAATTCATGTCGAAGCCAAATGGCCGAAGGATACGCAAAAGAACTTTTTCCTTCCGATAAATTTGAAATTAGAAGTGCGGGCGTAGAAAAGCATGGTTTAAACAAAAATGCAGTACAAGTTATGGCAGAAGATGGTGTCGATATTAGTCAGCAGTATTCAAAACTGATTGATTTAAATTACTTCAATTCAGCTAATCTAATTGTTACTTTATGCGGTGATGCACGAGATAAATGTCCAGTTATTCCACCACAAGCTACAAGTATTCATTGGCCATTACCCGACCCTGCAAAAGCCACTGGAACAGAAAAAGAAAAACTACAAGCCTTTAGAAAAGTTCGAAACAAAATAAAAGATAATCTATTCGAACTTGTACAAAATTATAAATAGGGTCCATTTCTAACTAATGACCCCTAGGAAAGACTATTAAAATAACCCCCATTATCTAATAGTTAGATAACGGGGGTTGTTTTTTTATAAAATGATATAATACTCCCTAGATAGGAGAAAACGTATGTCTAGACAAAAACGATCGATCAAGGAAAATAATGATAAATTAA
>Ga0214925_100422_pt1 | contig 20965 bp, 20 predicted proteins | sample Stichaenrichment_FD_168299 | JGI IMG/M metagenome (GOLD analysis project Ga0214925, IMG submission 168299) | Xylose enriched microbial communities from anaerobic bioreactor in Madison, Wisconsin, United States - 63SRT | ecosystem: Engineered > Bioreactor > Anaerobic > Unclassified | place: USA... | reverse complement strand
GTCATGAACGCAGTTGCAGATAAGAAATTATCCAGCAACGTGGGCTTTAAAGGAATCGCAAAGAAGGCTCTGATCTTTCTTCTGGTTGGAGTCGCCAACATCGTAGACCTCCACGTACTTGGAAAGGCCGGAGTCGTTCGGACTGCGGTCATTTTCTTTTATCTCAGTAACGAAGGAATCAGCCTTCTGGAAAACGCAGGCCGTTTAGGTCTTCCGATTCCAAGTAAACTCAAAGCCGTATTAGAACAGCTTCACAATGAAGCGGAAAGAGATGGGGTAAAGAATGAAGATTAATAAAAGAATCAGTAAGTACAACCAGGAGAGCCGATATGGCCAGAAGATCAAGTTTATCGTCATTCACTATGTCGGAGCCGTAAGCTCGGCAAAGAACAACTGCATCTACTTTTGCGGAGGAAACCGCAGGGCCTCCGCTCACTATTTTGTGGACAGCGAGATCTGGCAGTGCATCCCGGAAAGTAAAGCCGCCTGGCACTGTGGAGGTGGCCTTCTTGACACAGGCCGTGCCATGAACCAGGGCAACCGCGGAGCAACCTATTTTCACGTATGCACGAACTACAACTCGATTGGAATCGAGCTCTGCTGCTACAGGAAAAATGGACAGGTCATTCCGACTCCGACAGCCATTGAAACCGCTGCTCCTCTGGTAAAGCACTTGATGAAAAAATACAATGTCCCGGCCTCTCACGTCATCCGCCACTTTGACGTTAACGGAAAGATCTGCCCGAACGGCTACATTTCTGCTACAGCCTGGGCCGCTCTTCACAAGAAGCTGACGGGAAGCTCCTCTTCAGGCAGCTCCCCTTCCAAAACCTCTGGCAGCGGCAAGAAATCCACTACGGAAATCGCCAGGGAAGTTATCGCCGGAAAATGGGGTAACGGCGCTGAGCGCAGGCAGAGACTTACTGCCGCCGGATACGACTATGCCGCCGTGCAGAAAAAAGTCAATCAGCTGCTGAAATAGCATACGCCCACCGGCATCCCTTCATCGAGACGCTGGTGGGCTTTTTCCGCATAAAAATACCGCCCGAGGGCGGCAAGAAATTTAGTCCTCCTCCGTGATACAACCCATCGCTATAACCTAACTCCGCCTCAGTATAAATGTCTGCAATGTAACCATTCTCAGACACTTCTTCAAGTTCGTCGACTTTAGCTTCATCTATGTTTACAAAAAAGAAAAGACCCAAAAAGGAATGACGCCTTGGGAACCCGCTGTTTCTTTCTGAGATTTCCTCAAACCGCGATAATTGTTTCAAACTATTGGCCCTGCCACAATTAGAATGATTTCCCAGTTGGTGTCATAAAATAATCTCACTACCTCTTCTTGACACCATCAAGGGAAATAATAGATTGAACGATAATACATTCAGTTGTATAATCAAGTAAAGCGAATTGTTCAAAGAACAAGATATGTAAAGCGATTATTTTAAAGGAGGAAAACAGAAATGAAAATTTGGAAATTAGTATCGGGTATTTTATCTATAGTTTTATCGGTTTTCGTTGTTTTCCAGTCAGGTGCTGCAGGAATGTATAATGCACTTGATGGTAACAACCAATCCAGCGGCTCGGCGGGATTATTTGTCGCTATACTTATGCTAGCAGCAGGAATTGTTTCGATTGCAATTAGAAACAAGACTGGAAAAGGCGGAAACATTGCTTTAATAATTCTCTTTGGATTGGCAGCCTTACTCGGATTCTCAATGGCTGGTGATTATTCAGATTTACGCATATGGGCGGGTTGGTGCCTGATATGTGCAGTACTGGCTATTATTTCGATTATAAAATCCAAGAAAGCATAGCGGATAGATAATGTAACCATTAATTTATAAACTATTCGATAATGTGAAAATTCTCAAAACAAATTTATCACGAAGCTACGTTGATTTCTGCTGAATAGCAATGCGAATGAGGTAAGGAAAAATGAAAGTAATCAAAAGGATTGCAGTATTCGCTCTAATCACAGTGATCGCTTTTGCGTTCACAGCGTGTGGATCGGACAGTTCTGATAGTGGCAGTTCTTCAAGTACAAAAAAACCTAAAGTTTCGTACCAAACTATCTATAGTGAGTACAGTTCAAAAATCAAAAAGGCTGGAACCAATGCCGTAAAAGAATATCAAAAAAAGGCAGCTGGAAAAAGCGACATTAACGACCTGGCAACTATAGCGAATGATCAAGTTCAGACAATCGCAGATGTACAGGTTGAAGGAGGAGAAAAACTCGCGGCTCACATGGCCTCAAAGGGCGATGAGTACGAAGTATACGATAAATGGTTCAAAAAGCTTTATGAAGTTTACAATCATCAGGGTATGAGAGTTTACAAAGTTTATATTGGACAATATCTCGATACGATCCCTGGCATATCGGATGAATTAAAAAAACAGACTATGGATCAGTTATCTGAGCAAATGGAAGAGTCCATGAAACAGATGGCTCCGGAGAAAGCCGAATAATATCTCGCTATAAAACCATATAATGGTTATAATAATACTTACAAAATAAATTATTTATCACCTGCTCATTAAGCGCTCCTAAAATTCTACGAACGATACCTGTAGGATTCTGTGCGCTTAATGAGCTTTATTAATTGAGCCATTATACGACCAAAGATAAAGATCGCCTTTATCGCCTTTGCAAACTATCCATGTTCATCGCGAGAATGGATAAACGAAAGTACTCCATATTCTAAAAAATTCTCTCAGGCAATCAGACATACGAATGGAAACTGTACTCGATATTGTTCTGATTACAGAGATCTGTCCTTTTCCTCAGTCCATCCGTACCGCTGAATTCACGCACAAGCGCCGCCTTCGGATCATCCGTTCCTTCAATCAGTTCCAGCAGTTTCTCTGCATTCTCGGCATCCAGATTATACCAATATTCATAATCGTCATCTCCCCAGGAATCGTCCACAACAGGGCCAATCTCATAGCCACTGAAATGCAGACCTTCATCATCGCCGGAAACCCGGATGTGAACATCCACTTTTTTACTGCTGATGTCACACAACACCATATCAGAAAAATTGATCATATTCTTTTCCTTTCTCTCTGAGTCTTGCTACTCCTCATTTATTAAAGGTTACGGATTTCTTCCGATACTCTTCTCTGTACTGGTTCAAGCTTAAATTATTAGCGCCGCCTGCATAGGTCGGGTCGTCCTCCTGCACCGGGTCGCTTTGCCAATAACAGACCGGACAAATATCATCCTCTTCTTCAATCACACTCTTTCCGCAAATCGGACAAATCTTAGGATAAACATCGCTTTCTCTAATCACTGCCATCAGCCTCCCGCTGCTTTAGGTCTTTTTTCAAAGCGGTAAATCCTTACCTGATTTCATTTTAGCGATGACACCTTGCCGAGTCAATTTATTCAACACCCAAAAATCACCCCTGTTCCGTCCTTGCTCTCCGTCCCCCAACTGGATTACCTTCACGCATTCCAGTTCCAGTGATTACAACACTGGATCAGCTTTTCTGGATCGACTTTCCTCTCAGTGTTTTCAATGCTTCCCGGCTGCTCTATTCCACTGTTCCACTATTTTCTATTAAAAATAAAAATATAGATATATACCTATATAGACACATATATACATATATACGGTATATAGAGAATTCACTGGAATACTGGATCACCGGAACAGGCACGGTTTGCCTTTTTTGATCAAACTTTTTTCTTCTTACGGGTACGGATTTCGGGTTTTCCTTTGACGGAGGATATGTAAGGTAAAACAAACACTCAGGAAAGGAGAAGCTATGATTATCCGAAGAGACGATTTAAGCAGCCTGATTAAACACATCCGGGAAGCTGCAGATGACTTAGAGCGGATCGTGAATGCGCCGATGGAAGAAACAGTTAAGAAAGAAGACAATATTCAGCTTTCCGACATCCGGGCGGTTCTCGCAGCAAAGTCCAGAGAAGGCTATGGAGACAAGGTCCGTGCACTCATCAAGAAATATGGTGCGGACAAGCTCTCTGCCATCGATCCCTCATACTACAGCGAGATGCTGAAAGAAGCGGAGGTGTTTGGAAGTGCCAGCTAGAACCCACGCCATCCTCTCCCCTTCCAGCGCGGAAAGGTGGCTTCACTGCACCAGAGCGCCCAGGTTTGAGCTTGATTTTGCGGATAAGGAAACGCCTGCTGCAGCAGAAGGTACGGCGGCTCACGCCCTGGCTGAGCATAAGCTGAAGAAAGCTTTAAAGATGCGAAGCCGCAGGCCGGTATCAAGCTTTGATTCCGACGAGATGGAGGGCTTCACCGATGACTACCGGGACTACATCTTAGAGCAATGGGAGAAAGAAAAACAGACCTGCCCGGATGCGAAGGTCTATGTGGAGACAAAATTAGATCTGACAAGATACGTACCTGGATCCTTTGGCACCTCGGACTGCATCATCGTTTCAGACAATAAGCTCCACGTCATCGACTTTAAGTACGGCCAGGGAATTGTCGTTAAAGCCGAAGAAAACCCGCAGATGAAGCTGTATGCCCTTGGCGCACTTGATCTATACGAACATCTTTACGACTTTACGGAAGTCTCTATGACAATCTTTCAGCCAAGGAGGGAAAACATCAGCACCTGGACAGAATCTGTAAAAGAGTTAAAGAAATGGGCCAAAGAAGTGTTAAAGCCAAAAGCAAAGTTAGCAGACAGAGGTGATGGAGATTTCTGCTGCGGTGACTGGTGTCTTTTCTGCAAGGCCGCGGTCAAATGCCGGGCAAGAGCAGAAGCAAATCTCTCCCTTGCGAAGAAGGAATTTGCCCTTCCGCCTAAGCTCACAGACGGTGAAATCGAAGCGTTCCTGCCCCTTCTTCCCAGGCTAACCAAATGGGCAAATGATGTCACGGCCTACGCAAGTGATCAGGCGATCCACCACGGAAAGAAATGGAAAAACTGGAAGCTGGTCCATGGAAGAAGCAATCGCAGATACAAGGATGAAAGCGCCGTGATCAAGGCAGCAGAAAAGGCAGGCTTTCACGATATCTATAGCAAAAGGCTGATTCCGATCACCGAAATGGAAAAGCTGATGGGAAAGAAAACCTTTCAAAATGTCTTAGGCAGCCTGGTTGTAAAACCTCCTGGGAAGCTGACGCTGGTGCCAAGCACAGACAAACGGCCAGAAGTAAACATCGAAAATGCAAAAGAAGAATTTAAAACATTGGAGGAAGAAAAATGAAGAACAGAACAAAAGTCGTAACCGGTACCGTAAGACTCTCCTACGCCAACGTGTGGGAGCCAAAATCCATCAACGGAGGAAAGGAAAAATACAGCACATCCCTGATCATCTCTAAAGAAGATAAGGAAACCATCGAGAAAATCAACAAGGCAGTCGATGCCGCGATTGAAGAAGGCATCGGGAAGTTCGGAGGAAAAAAGCCAAATAAGGCAGCGCTGAAGCTTCCTCTTCGGGATGGCGACACGGAAAAGGATGATCCGGCATACGCGGGATGCTATTTTATCAATGCCAACAGCATGACGCCGCCTCAGATCGTAGACGGTAGAGTTCAGCCGATCCTGGACCGCTCCGAAGTCTACAGCGGCGTTTACGCCAGAGTCTCCATCAACTTCTACGCCTTTAACACCAACGGAAACAAGGGCGTGGCCTGCGGGCTTGGAAATATCCAGAAAGTCCGTGACGGCGAGCCCCTTGGCGGTCATAGCAACGCGGCTGATGACTTCACTGCCCTGGAAAGTTCGGAAGATGATTTTCTGGCTTAGAAAGGAGTCTTGAGATGAACCTATCCGCATTTCTCTGCATGATTCTTGTTCTCAGCTTCTGCTTTCTGCTGTTGACCCTTTCGTTTCTTGGATTAAAGCTTCTTCATGATTCTATCCGGGAGGATAAAAGGAAAGAGGCAAGAAGAGCGCTCAGGCAGAACGAACGTGACACATAAGATAACTATGGGCGGCGAGATTTTCTTGCCGCCTCTTTACACTGAGGTGATGAGATTTGAAAGAACTTCACATCGATATCGAAACCTATTCCAGCATCAACCTGAATAAGTCCGGCGTGTACCGTTATGCAGAGGCTCCTGATTTTGAGATCCTGCTCTTTGGTTACGCGCTGGACGATGGCCCGGTTCACGTGGTTGATCTTGCAGCAAAAGGTAAACTTCCAAGAGAACTCTTAGATGCTCTGACAGATGACAGAATTACCAAATGGGCCTTTAACGCAAACTTTGAGAGGATTTGTTTATCTAAGTTTTTGCACCGCTATTATCCAGAACGAATTGCTACCAGGTATCTAAATCCAAAGAGCTGGCGCTGCTCCATGATCTGGTCTGCCTACCTTGGGCTTCCGTTATCTCTAAAAGAATCTGGTGAGGCTCTTGGCCTTAAGGAGCAGAAGCTGACAGAGGGTAAAAACTTAATCCGCTATTTCTGCATCCCCTGCAGGCCAACGAAGGCAAACGGAGGTAAAACGCGGAACCTCCCATCTGACGCAATAGAAAAGTGGAATCTCTTTAAATTCTACAACAAGCGTGATGTGGAGGTCGAAATGTCTATCCAAAGGAAACTCTCCCACTACCCTGTCCCGGATTTCGTCTGGGAAGAATACAAGCTCGATCAGAAGATCAATGACAGAGGAATCCGGATCGATAAGACGCTTGTTCAGTCCGCCATTACAATTGATGAACAGTCCAAACAGCAACTGACAGATAAACTAAGGGACCTGACCGGCTTGGAAAATCCAAACAGCGTGATGCAAATGAAAAGCTGGCTGAAGGAGCGCGGCATCGAAACAGAGACCCTTGGAAAGAAAGCCGTTGCAGAACTGATTAAAACAGCGCCGCCCAGCATTCAGGAAGTCCTGAAGCTACGCCAGAAATTAGCGAAATCCTCTGTGCGCAAATACCAGGCAATGGAAAACGCAGCCTGTAAGGATGGACGGGCCAGAGGGATGTTTCAGTTCTACGGCGCCAACCGAAGCGGAAGATTCTCAGGGCGCCTGATTCAGCTTCAGAACCTTCCAAGAAATACCATGCCGGATTTAGGAGAAGCAAGAGCTCTGGTAAAATCTAGTGACTATGAAGCTCTTCAGTTACTTTATGATGACATCCCGGATACCTTAAGCCAGCTGATCCGGACCGCCTTTATCCCGCGGGAGGGATGCAAGTTCATCGTTTCCGACTTCTCCTCCATTGAAGCTAGAGTTCTCGCCTGGCTGGCGGGAGAAACCCACACGATGGATGCTTTTGCGAAGGGTGAAGATATCTACTGCTCCACGGCTTCTGCCATGTTTGGCGTTCCCGTGGTCAAGCACGGCATCAACGGGGAGCTCCGCCAGAAAGGGAAAATCGCAGTGCTCGCCTGCATCGCGGAAGGCCAGCCTGTACTTACAAACCACGGCTTAAAGCCGATAGAATCTGTAACAAGGAGTGATCTTCTCTGGGACGGGAAGTCCTGGGTAAAGCATGACGGAGTAGTCTACAGAGGAAGAAAGGAGGTAATCACTTATGAAGGACTTACCGCAACACCAGACCACCTCGTTTTCATCGAAGGGAAATGTCAGCCAGTACACTTTGAAGAAGCCGCCAGAAGCGGCGCACATCTCATACAGGCAGGAGATAGTAGGCAGGCAGTACGGCTGGGTGAAGATTATCAGTCCCCAAAAGCGCTGGAGCGAGAGTTGGAACCGGTGTTATGTTCTAACCCAATGCACCGGCTGCGGAAGAATCCAATGGACAGACCTTGGAAGTCTAAGAAGAAGAAAATCCAGGGGCTGTCAGCATTGCTCCCAACCGAGGAAAATCCCGGTATGGCTGGACAGACGTCTTACCGCTGCAAAACAACGATGCACAAATCCAAAGGACCGCAACTATCCAAACTATGGAGGACGAGGCATAAAGTTCGAATTTCCATCAGTAACCGAAGCCGGGCTTTATCTCATTCGTACTTTCGGTCTTCCAAGCCGGGAAATGGAAATCGACCGGATCAACAACAATGGAAATTATGCCCCTGGAAACATCCGCTTCGCAACTCGCAGGCAGAACCAGGCAAATCGAAGGAATACCGTTTTAAGCGAATTCCATCAGAAATATTGGCCTTATGCCAGGAGTGTCGTAATCAAGAAGCTAAGCCAGGGAATGGACCGAACTGGGATTATAGAAAGTGCAGAGCTGGCTGTCAAAGAAAAGAGAAAGAATTGGCGGCTCATCGAAGCAAGACTAGAGTTTATGACATACGAAATGCCGGAGAGCATCATCGTTTTACCGTATCGGGAAAATTAGTTCATAACTGCGGATACGGAGGTTCCATAGGAGCTCTAAAGGCTATGGGAGCTTTAGACATGGGCCTTAAGGAATCTGAGCTAAAACCCATCGTCGACATGTGGAGAAAAGCGAATCCCCACATCGTAAAGCTCTGGTGGGATGTAGACCGGGCGGTCAAGAAGGCAGTAAAGAAGAAAACAATTACGAAGACCCACGGCCTGACAATCTGCTGCAAAAGCCAGATGCTGTTTATCACCCTGCCATCTGGCAGAAGACTTTCTTACGTAAAGCCACAGATTGGAGAAAACCGCTTTGGAGAGGAATCTGTTACTTACATGGGAGTTGGGCCAGCGAAAAAGTGGGAGCGGATTGAATCTTACGGGCCGAAGTTTGTGGAGAACATCATCCAGGCCATCGCTAGAGACATCCTCTGCTATGCCATGCGCACCCTTTCGGACTGCTTTATTGTCGCCCATGTCCATGATGAGCTGATTATTGAGTGCCCTCTTGAGACCGATCTTCAGGAGATCTGTGACCTCATGGGGCGAACCCCTCCCTGGGCGCCGGGGCTGCTTCTGCGGGCCGACGGGTACGAATGCTCGTTCTACAAAAAAGACTAAAGAAATCGGAAGTCCAGAGTACGGACTTCTGATTTTCTTTTGACGGAAGATGTGAAGGAGGTAATGTCCATGAATGACATACAGAAAACTCAGATCACATCTCTCCGACATGAAGGCTACGGATACGGGCGTATTGCGCAGGCCCTTGGCCTTTCCAAAAGCAGTGTAACCTCCTGGTGCAGAAGAAATCATCTGACCAACGCCGACCTTAACGATAATGAAGAAACACCAGGCCCTGCCCCATCTTTCTGCCCGGTTTGCGGGCAAAGGATAACCCAAGCCAAAGGAAAGCGCAAGAAAAAGTTCTGCTCGGATGTCTGCCGCAGGAAATGGTGGAACTCCCATCCAGAAAGGATAAACCGGAAAGCCTTCTATGCATTCACCTGCGCTGCTTGCGGAAAACACTTCACCGCTTACGGAAACCGGCACCGCAAGTACTGCTGCCATGCCTGCTATATCGCAGACCGTTTCAAAGGAGGAATCCGCCATGAATAAGGAGCAGTTTCAACGGGAAAAGCTCTACCAGGCAAGCATGCAGATGTTCCGGATGATGCTGAAACAAGGCCTTATCACAAGCCAGGAATTTACTGTTATAAGCAGCAAAATGCAGGAAAAATACAGGCCCCTGTTTGGCACACTATTCTCAGGATAAGACTTGCTATATGCCTCAAGCAGAGTGATAGATAGACTAGACGAAAGGAGTGATACCATGCCGAAAATCACAAAAATAGAGCCGAAAATTGAGGCTCTTCCTGCGCGGAAAAAGGTAGCGGCATACGCCCGTGTGTCTATGGAAACCGAGCGGCTCCACCACTCCCTTTCCGCGCAGATAAGCTACTACTCAAGCCTCATTCAGAAAAATCCGGAATGGGAATATGCTGGAGTTTATGCGGACGAGGGAATCAGCGGAACAAGTACAGCAAGGCGCCCTGAATTTCAGAAAATGTTATCTGACTGTGAAGATGGGAAAATCGACATCATTCTGACAAAGAGCATTTCAAGATTCGCAAGGAATACCGTTGATCTTCTTGAAACCGTCCGGCACCTCAAAGAACTAGGTATCGAGGTTCAATTTGAAAAAGAACACATCCATTCCCTTTCCGGTGACGGCGAGGTCATGCTTACGCTTCTTGCGTCATTTGCGCAGGAAGAATCATACAGTATATCAAACAACGTGAAATGGGGCATCCGCAAAAGAATGCAGGCGGGTCTACCTAATGCCATAGGGCACACAAGGACCTATGGCTACCGCTGGGAAGGTGATGAAATGATCATCGTTCCAGAGGAAGCTGCCGTAGTCAGGCGCATTTTTCAGAATTTCCTGGACGGAAAGTCCCGCCTTGAGACCCAGCGTGAGTTTGCAGAAGAAGGCATCACCACAAGAGCTGGCTGCAGTTGGTCAGACGCCAGCATACAAGGGATTCTCCAGAACGTCACCTACACAGGAAACCGACTTTTCCAGAAGAAATTTATCGCCGATCCGCTCACAAAAAAAGTGAAGACAAATCATGGGGAGCTTCCCCAGTACTTTGTAGAAGATACGCATCCGGCAATCATTGAAAAAGAAGTCTTTGATCATGTCCAACAGGAAATGGAAAGACGCAGGAAGCTCGGCTGCTTCGCGAACAAATCACTCAACTTAAACTGCTTTTCAACAAAAGTAAAATGTGGAAACTGTGGACACAGTTTCGTCCGATCAAAGAGGAAGACTAGATCCAAAACCAGCCAGTTTGGCGATCAGGAAATTTATTGGATGTGTACTTCTCATAAAAAGAAAGGAAAAAGCCTATGCAAGTCTGGAATGATCCGAGAGCGGGTTCTGAAAGAAGAATGCGCAAAGGTACTGGGGCTTTCAGAATTCGATGAACAGGTTTTTACCGAAAGAGTGAAACAAATCACCATCCTTGAACCTGGCACGATGATTTTTGAATTCACAGACGGAAAAATACTTACCCAACATTGGGAGAGAAATTATGTAAAGGATTCCTGGACTCAGGAGAGAAAGAAAGAATTCAGCAGGAAGCGCCTTCAAAAGGATACTCAGCCAAGACTCCCAAGCTATAAACCTTTCACCGGTTTTCTCAAATGTGCGTGCTGCGGAAAGAACTACCGTCATCAAGGAAGAATTTATAAAGACGGTACGGATGGTTCCTACTGGCACTGCCCTTCTCCCGCATCCAAGTGTCATAACCTGAACATCAAAGATTCGGTTATCCGGGAAATGGTATGTAGCCTCTTGCAGCTTGATGCCTTTGACGAATCTGCAATGGACAAAGCCATGGACTATGCTTTAGTCGATCATGAAACGGTTACCTTTCATTTCCGGGATGGGCATACGGAAACCAGGACCTACCAGAAGAAGAAACGCGGCACTCCTCACACAGAAGAATATAAATCCTATATGAGGCAGCTCATGAAAAAACGTTGGACCAATGAAGAAAAGGAAAAAATGTCAAAGCAAATGAAGAAGATAAGGAGTGAGAAATTTTGGAGCAGCAAAAGAAAGTAACCACTATCCCCGCGACACTCACCCGCTTCTCCTCCTCTCCAATCGCAGAGAAGAAAAAGCGAAAGGTCGCGGGATACGCAAGAGTCTCAACGGATCATGATGATCAGTTTACAAGCTACGAGGCCCAGATCGACTACTACACAAACTACATCAAGGCACGGGATGACTGGGAATTCGTCAAAGTCTACACGGATGAAGGAATCTCCGGTACCGGCATGAAGAAACGCGTCGGATTCCGAACGATGATCGATGACGCGCTCGCCGGAAAAATCGACCTCATTGTAACAAAAAGCGTGAGCCGCTTCGCCAGAAACACAGTCGATTCGCTTACCACTATCCGCAAACTGAAGGAGCATGGTGTAGAGTGCTACTTTGAAAAGGAAAATATCTGGACGTTCGACGGCAAAGGTGAACTTTTAATTACGATCATGAGCAGCCTCGCCCAGGAAGAATCCCGATCCATCTCCGAAAACTGCACCTGGGGTCAAAGAAAACGGTTCGCCGACGGAAAAGTTACCGTGCCGTTCAAACGCTTCTTGGGATACGACCGCGGACCAAACGGAGAGCTCATTGTAAACAAAGAGGAAGCAGAAACAGTAAAACGCATCTATGACCTCTATCTGCGGGGAAAAACCTACAATGGAATCGCAAAAGAACTCACCGCTGATGGCATCAAGACGCCCGGCGGCAAGGACAAATGGTGTATCAGCACGATCAGGTCCATTCTCTCAAACGAAAAATACAAGGGTGATGCGCTGCTGCAGAAATCCTATACGGTCGACTATCTCACCAAGAAGACTAAGGTCAACGAGGGCGAGATTCCGCAATACTACGTGGAAGGCGACCATGAGGCGATCATCGCACCGGAGACCTTCGACCTGGTCCAGCGCGAGATGAAGAAGCGCGGCAACGGCATCATGTACCACAGCGGCGTACACGTCTTCTCCAGCAAAATCCGCTGCGGGCAGTGCGGCTCCTTCTACGGCTCCAAGGTCTGGCACTCCACCGACAAATACCGAAGAACCATCTGGCGCTGCAACCACAAATACGATGACGTGAAATGCAATACCCCTGCTGTAACAGATGATGAGGTGCAAGCGGCATTTCTGTCAGCAGCAAACAAGCTCCTCAGATGTAAAGAAGAGGTTATTGACAACGGAAAGGAAATGCTCGACCTGCTCTTCAAAACAAATGAGATGGAATCACAGCGAGACAAACTGATCGAAGAGGCACAAGTCATCGCGGATGCGGTCCATCAGAGCATCGCGGAGAACGCCCGCACCGCCCTCGACCAGACAGACTACCAGAAACGCTACGATGAACTCGCCGACCGCTATAACAAAATCAAATCGGAAATCGACAGCCTGAACGAAAAGATTCAGGTAACTCAGTCCCGGAGGGCCGGCATCGAGGATTTTCTGCGGGAGTTCAGGAAAGCGCCGGGCTGCCTGACAGAATTCTCGCTTGACACTTTCAATGGACTTGTCGACCACCTGACGGTTTACAGTAAGGACGACATCAGGGTCACCTTCCGCAACGGGCAAGAAATCCGAGCATAAGAAAAGCTCCTCATCTCCGAATTTTTTCAGCAGTGAGGAGTCTTTTTTTATGGATGATTCTTACATCCGATTTTGGTACGGACAAGGTAGTCGCTATTATTCCGTTTCGCAATGGTTCTATTCCCGTTGCTTCTCTGACAAAGTCATCACCCGAAAGTCTGTCCATGAAAAGACCTAACAATAAAGGATAATATTCCTGAATTTCTAAAAAGGCATCTTCATCAATTTCCCTTACGTCAATAAAATCTATCCCTGGCTCGATAAATGTACCAGTTCTGTTTACCCTATCAAGAATCATGTCAAAGTCGTCATTCATAGGGAAATAAACGAGTGGCACTTCATATTTTAAATCCGATAAGGATTTCTTTATATAGTTTAATCCGTTTCCGCTGACTTTTATTTGAAGACCCGCAATGTTTCCTGCGCTAGCTTGTCCTCCTGCTACCAGTGCACATTCGCCAGTATTGTTTATCCATATGACATCTCTCTGTGGATCTGAAGGGTTGTACTTCCTTGGATATCTGTTTTTTGTTGAGTGTAACCCAGTACCAATTGCTTTAAACGAGTCAGCAATTCTCTGGGTAGTCCGATTCTTTCTTGCCTTAGAAAGCCATATGCGATTCAATAAAGCGTCATCTGTACAATTCCTAACAATAACAGCTTCAGCAACTTTCCCCAGTAAACACATAGCACCAATCTTGGGATTCTTTTGCAGGACTTCCGCAAAAACAGCGCGATTCTCTTCAAAACGAATAGAGCCTGTTTCTTCAATGAGAATTGGGAGTAGCCTTCCCGCAGGATTCAGCCAGATCGTTGTTCGTTTATTAGGAAGGTATAATTGGTTTTCAATATGTGCATCACCGTCAAAAATATCAACAGCTAATTTGCCCTTGATAGTTAAGGCTCTCGGCTCAGCAGTAAATCTTCTCGAGTATAAGGAATCGTTCGAGATGTATATTTCATCATCATAAATTGGAATTTCAATGTCAGGTGGATTTAGAATTTCTGCTCCAGAGCACTCTGGATAATAAACGCTTTCAACAGCTCCTTCTGGATATTCAGAAGCGTCTTGCCAGAAAACTATTTCATTCCCACACTTTGGACAAGAGCACTCAGCATAAAACCTATAGTTTATCCGAGTTCCCATATGAGCGTTTTCACAGTCTTCATCACGCTCTATTTCGTCTGTGCTTATAAAAAAATTAGTTCTGCAATTTTCACAGCGGACTGGAATGTCTTTTATTATTTGAAGTCCATGTGTTTCAAAATCTAATGCCATAATTTACCGACACCCCTCTTCAAAATCGACACCCCGACACCCTAAGCGACACCTCTGAGATAGCTATCGTTTATCTGTATCCAATTTTGAGTCTTGTTTTCGATGCAACGAATCTCTTCCGGTTTCAACTTTGCATATTCCTGATAAATCTGGTCCAGCTGTTTCTGAACGTCCGACTCCTGCTCTGCCTCTTTCAAGTAATAGTGCCATTTCCCGTCATCTTCATGAGTCTGGATATAACTTGCCTGTTCAGCCTTTGTCGGAAGGAACTTCTCCTGATGATCCGGATGCCCCTCCAGCCAGAGTCTTCCCAGGCTGTTTTCCACCATGTAGCGGACGATCCAGTCCGGTGTGAACAGCTGAGTTGCGGCAGGAATCTTCTCCTTCGTGATCTTCTGATTCTTCTTCAGATCGGCAAACACCTGGTCTTTCGGCTCGGTATTGTAATACTGATAGAGCCAGCCGATGATCTGCACCTGATCGGTGAAATCCTCTTCCGAAATCATGGCAATCATCTGCTCAATCACGCTGCCCTCTCTCAGCAGATAATCCGGCAGAAGCAGCTCGGTGTAGTCCGCGATCTTCTGGAACATGCCCGGCAGAATAGAGTTCAGGTCGTTGCACTGGACGATCAGAAGATACTTAAACAGCTCTTCCTCCTGATTGGCCTCCTTCATGGCATAGACTTTCTCCATGTCCAGTCCGTCAAAATCCAGATGAATCGCCTCAGTCAGAATCTGCGGATGGAACTGGTTATTGTCATCTGTGAAGACGCGGACGTGGGACGGCAGATAGCCATTTACTTCCATGAAACGCAGGGCGATAAATCGGTTAAACCAGGTGTAAGCGACCTCCTCCATGACCTGCTGGAAGCCGTCCTGCCTGATCTTTTCAATCAGCGCCCTTCTCTGCTCTTTCTGGGTATCGGAAAGCAGGACGCCGTTAATGCTGTCTGCGTCCGGATCGGCGTCCTTTTCCTCTTCTATTCCAAACTGCTGAGCCTTTTGGGTGACCTTCTCAATCAGTTCCCGTCTGGCCCAGATGGCATATTTCTTGATCGCATTCTTGTCCATTTTCTTTTGTCCCTTAATTTAACTTGATTCCGTCACAGTCTTTCATCAGTTGCTCCAGCTTCTTACGAGCGTCCTCCAGATAGGCATCGATATCTTCTTCCGATTCCAGCACTTTGGATGGGAAAATCGCCTGGCGATAATATGGCTTAACAACCTTCTTCGGTGGGGTCGGTTTATTTCCGCCACCTGCTGCTGGCTTCGGTGTCTTCGGTGGCTCTGGCGGATTGATGATATGATCGATTTTCTCAACAGTATCATCTCTGTAGTTCCACATGTTTGGAACCATTCCATCAAGCAGCGCCAATGTCTGTGTCTCCGCAATCTTCTTCTTCCGGTCCGTATAATAGCTGTCCGCGGTATCACTGACTTGTCTGGCCTCGGCGTTATCATCTGCCTTGGTATGAATTTCTCCCATACATTCGGTAACGACATTCAGCAGATCTTTCCGCTTGTCTGCAAGAAGGGAATCGTGAATCTGCTTCACCTTCTGCATCAGGCCATTCAGTTCCGGAATCTGTGTATAATCATATTCCTGGTCCGGATGCACCATCGTGATCAGACGGATCTGGTCCAGTGCCTGATTGGCATCCTCATTATCCCGCAGATAATCCAGGTCATTTCTGATCTCTTTTTCAAACTGCACGGCGGCATCAAAAATATTCACCTGCGTCTTGAAGAAGTCCTCGACCCGGTTCATATCCTCACGATTATCCTCCAGATCGTCTTCCTTCTCAATCACGCGGTTGATCAGGGCAATATTATCCTTTTTCTGAGACAGGATATCTTCCATCAGGCTGATCGCCTTTTTCACCAGTGGATGATCCGGGTAATTATGGCCGTTGTATCTCTCATCAAGAGAAAGGTAATGATCTTTTTGTTCTGTAAATTGATCGCCGATGTATTTAACCAAATGGTCCTCATCCGATGGAACGTCCATAACATCAAAATAATCACCCAGGAAGTCCTTTACTTCCCGGATCTTGGAGGCGGTAACGGCTACTCTCTTGCTGATGGAGACTTTGCCAACTTCACTCTTCTTACGAAGCATGTCCGGCAATTTCGAGTCTTCTGGCTGAATCGTCGCGCCGGCATATTTAATCGTGACTTTCTGATAAGAAATCAGAAGTGCAGCGACTGCAGCGATATCGATTTCTCTCCATCCATATGGAATGCCGTTATAGCGGCTCTGCACATCTGCCATCGACGTCGGGAGCTTTCTCTGAGCCTGCATATCCAGATACTCTTCCATTCTGACTGCTGCGTCATAGTTTGGCTCAAGTTCATACTTCATCGCGCGGTTCGATCCATTCAGGATCGCGAGAATATCCGCATCGGAATCCATATTCTTATTAATCAGCGACAGATCACTATAGACATGAGAAACCAGATATTCCAGTGCCTGGTCGATCTTGCTCTTCGCATCTCCTCCGTTAATCTCTACATGTTCACCAACAATATAGAAATCTGCATCTACGATGGCCTGTTTCAGCTCTTCTCGGGCAGTTTGTTCATAGCGGGCCGCCTCATCCTGCTGTCCACGGATAATGTCCTGAACCTTTTTCGAAAGCTGCATGACATTCTGCTGCTTCACGTATTTCCGGATCTTCATGGCATTTTCCAGGGACTCGAAGTATGGGGTGTCCGCCAGCACAACAATGGCTTCTTTGTCCCGATTTTCTTTGCCCTTAGACTCTGTCATCAGGTGCAATTCATTCTTCTCTGTCGGATCTGTAGCCACAGTCAGGAAATGAAGGCGCATACCTCCCGTAATTTTACCTGAAGCAAAAGAATCCACCATCTGGTCGAATTCAAAATCGTACTTCCCATAACGATATTTCTTAGAGGCGTAGATATCGCTGAAGATGATGTTGGAGATGTGTGACACAATTGTGGCAGTATCCACCGAAGTTCTCTTAATATCCAAAGCAATCTCCTGCTCCTCATCAGTCAGGAAGTTATAGGTATCACCAGTCCGTCCGATGTAATTCTGACTCTGCAGACGGTCTAAAGATCCGCGGATTTTTTCTTTCATCGTGATCTTATCCATCTGGATATTATCCGCCATCAAAACGATGATATTGTCGATGTTCGCTTTCACGTCATCAATATAGCGGATCAGATAGAGCAGCTTCAGGACGTTGACATCGATCTGCTCAATTCCATCCCCGTTGTCCGCCGCTTTCTGACAGCGCTCGATTACACGACGGATTCCACTCTCAAGGAAGGTGTGTACGGTGTCATAGAACATATAGAAGGGAACCAGTGTATTCTCATCTTTCTCCTGGACTTTCTGCGCTGCTTCCTGGAAGCCGGACAGCATGGAGCGTTCGCCACCGGAGAGGTGTTTCCCGGAGTTTCCATGCTTTCTGATCTCCGCGAATACTTTCTGCATCAAAATAAACTGGTAAGGGATAAACGGGAAATCTGTGGCAAATTCAGCCGGCCCAGAAAATCCCTTGATATCAAGGACGGAATCCGTGAATGTAATCAGGTTGCGGAGAACCGCTGCATTGCCGTCATAGTCCTGCTCAAGTGCCTGCTCAGCCTCTGGAGTTTTCTTCAAAATACGCTTCTGAATTACCTCATCGACAGAAGAGGAAGAAAGGCTCAGTCTCGTTCTGAAACGAGCCTGAATACGTGAAAATTCATCAGCACGGACTTTTATAATCTCATCGATGGCTTCCTGACCGGTGCAGACCACCCAGACCTTTCCGCCGCAGTCACTGCCGATTTTCTCAACCAATGACTGCAGATTAAGAAGCATATCCGTATCTGTTCCAACATACTGTCCGACTTCATCGACCATGAACAGAAGACGAAAATTATCCGGCTTGGAGTCCACATAGTACTTAATATCTTTAACAAGTTCAGCAATAGAATAATCCACAGCGGATTTATCATGGAACCAGCTGCTGGCATCTTCTTCACTCATATCCAGAACTTCCATCATGGTTGGAATGATATACTTTCCGTTAAAAGCAAATACCTTTCTCTGCTCAACCCATGGTTTTCCTTTTTTCTCTTCAAAGACACGGCGGAATTCCTCTGTCTTCCCCAGGGAGTCAATATACTGCTCCAGTTTCGCCACCTTTAGTTCTTCGCCATAGAAGCCCAGATGGTTATAGAACATCTTGGCGAAAACACGTAAAACTGCAGTCTTATCCTTGTTTATCGGTCCTTCAATATCAATGTTAAACAGGATGGTTTCCGTTGGACCCTTTGTCGCCTTATCAATCAGCATAAAGGTTCCCGGATCATCCTCAAATTTTTTCCTAAAGTATTCTACAGTAGGGATCCCACCAATATTCTTATTTTCCAGAATATAGGACAGCATCTTCAGAAAATGAGATTTACCACTTCCAAAGAAACCGGAAATCCAGACGCCGATATCCGATGTCGGTTCATCAAAAGCATCACTGTAGTTATCAAAGAAGGTGGTGAAATGCTTCTTTAATTCTCTGGTGATGACATATTCTTTCACTTCCTGTTCAAGGACATCTTCAGCGGACTGGTCAACTTTAATTACGCCGTTGATTTTTCGGTTGATATCCTCGGCAAACATGTCACGAATAATCATCTTGTTCTCCCTTTTTAAATCACATTAAACGCCCTATAGTAATCATTCGGCTGAAGCTTGTTGAATAATTTTACGTGCCGTCCATCAAACTTCCCCGGATACATAACAAGAATTGGAATGTCCGAAAAATGCGGCTGCAGGGCCTCCAGAATCGTATGGATCCGCATAAACGGATACACTTCTCCGACTCCTGTCAGCATCAGAACATCCCCATCTACATGAGGTTCATACTTCATTTTTTCAACGAATTCTTCCTCTCCCACTGCTGCGTGAAGCTGCTCTAACGTAAAGGCACTGCCCTCTGACGCCTCCATTTCCGGAATGGCATCCAGAATGTCCAGTTCCTCGCAGATTTCTAAGAATATATCATACAGATTCTGTATGATCAGATGACAGTGCAGAGACTGATTCCCTTTCAGCTGACTGATAAAATGCCGCACAGTCATTTCATCTTCTGCATCGTAACAGAAAATCCGGATATTTACTTCATTACTGAGTCCCTTGCCTTCCAGAAAATCTGGCTGCTGAATCAGTTCCTTCACTCTGTCTAATCTTTCTTTAATGTTATCTGCCATTTAAATATGTCTCCTTTTACGAAAAGCAGTTAAAAGCCGGCAATGCTTGTTCATCGCCATTACACTTGATCGCATTCTCAAGCAGAGGGTTCAGCCATACCGGATTCAGCCTGGTTGATCGGTTATTATCCAGATAACCATTTTCCACAAGCAGGTTCACCAGTACTGAACGAATCCTTTTCAGCGTGCTCTCACTCCATGATGCAACTAATTCGTCCTGCTCCTGCAGCTGCATAAAAAAAGTCAGGATCTCTGACTTATTAAAATGCAGGTCCTGCAGCCTGTATTTCCCGCCAATCACTGTGACCATAAAATCCCAGACCAGACGATACCGCTTCATCATCGCATATAAACAGATCTGTTTCGCTACGTCTGACGGCTGATTCGCAATTGCTTCTACCAGACTCTCATCACCAAGGCACTGCAGCCGTTTCATGCAGGTAGATACCATGCGCCTGGTCATTCTTTCAGTCGGATACTGGAAAAGATTTTCGTCATATACCTTCTGCATGATCTCTTTTTCTGACAAGCCTTCGGACATCAGCCGCGCAGTAATCCTCATTTCATAAAAAAGGAATTGCTCTCTTGTCAGCTGCCCAGATCCATAATATGGACTTTGGCTGTTTTTAGATGGCATAAACAATTCCTCCTATTTCCTCACAAAACATTTTCTCACTTCTTCTAGTGTATTCTATGTAATGATACATGCAATATTGTATCATTCTGCATACTATCGATCACTCGATTGTTTGCTGATCATTTCACGTTTTGCTCTCGCAAGTGAAGATTTGCTAATACCTGTCATTTCCTCAACTTGCCTATATGAATATGTTTTCAGCAAATTCATGGCATGTTCCATCTGCATACGACTATATTTTCGAGGTCTTCCCTCTCTGTAGTTCGAATGTGTTTTAGCGATCGCTTTTCCTTCCTGCGTACGTTGAACAATCATATCCCGTTCAAACTGCGCAAAGGAAAGCATGATATTTCGCATTAGTGTTGAAACTGAATCATTGCTCAAAACTCCCAAGTTCAGCACATTGATTGTTACTCCTGAATCAATTAGCTGCGTAATCAAATCGGATGCCTGGCCAACAGATCTTGCAAAGCGATCCAATTTGGTTACTATCAGGGTATCACCTGGTTTAAGATTTTCACGAAGTCGATCAAACTCTGGACGACTGATTTCCGTTCCAGTAAAATGATCAACATAAATCTTTTCAGCCCCTGCTGCCTTAAGCTGACTTTCCTGCGATTCAAGGCTATTTCCATTTGTTGCTTGAGCAACTGTACTTACTCTTGCATACCCGTATTTCATGTCAATTCTCCTAGTACTTATGACCATAAGTTTTGACAACGCTCAATATATTGATTTTACATCATAGAAAAAGCGGTGTCAAAACTCTTGAGTTTTGAGATGGTGTCAAGAGCTAGTGGGAGTTTTTGTTGACAGATCTCCAAGTTGTTTTGTGAGCTGTACGCAGCCTGTGCCTGGAACGCCTCCCGGCTCCCTTCGCGCATGCTCACGCTTCCGACTCCGCC
>Ga0214925_100421_pt1 | contig 20972 bp, 19 predicted proteins | sample Stichaenrichment_FD_168299 | JGI IMG/M metagenome (GOLD analysis project Ga0214925, IMG submission 168299) | Xylose enriched microbial communities from anaerobic bioreactor in Madison, Wisconsin, United States - 63SRT | ecosystem: Engineered > Bioreactor > Anaerobic > Unclassified | place: USA... | reverse complement strand
CCTAGACCAATCGTTACTGCTTCTGGCCAGTGTGCCGTGAGGCGCTTGGCATGGGATAGCCACGCTAACACGCCACAACCCACTAAATTAATCAGTAAGGTTGCCCACGGAAACCCAGTGGTTGCCGGCATGGCCTGCCCCACTAAATAACGACTACTGCCGCCAATAAATGCAAAAATCATAATCGAAAATCCCTTTGCCACAGTGTACGCTCCTCTCAAAAATGCCTATTTATTATACCAAAAAAGCCGCCATCTCGGCGACTTTTCACAATAATCAGTGGGTTTTAACAACTAAGTCTAAAGCTGATTGCAGCCGGGCTTGCTGTTCAGCAGTCAACGACTCATCGACCACACACTGCTTGACGTTTTCGGCCACAACCACACCCATCATCCGCTCAACGCCTGATCGGACGGCGGCCAATTGCGTTAGGATTTCTTGACAATCGCGGCCTTCATCAACCATTTTTAGAATTCCTTGCAGTTGACCATCGGCCCGACGCAAGCGATTCTTTAATTGATTCGCCGTGGTTTGAACCATTACGCCGTTACCTCGGTAAGCTTTTCATCCAGATACTTCTTCAGTGCAGCCTTGGGGTGAAAACCAACGACCTTCTCCGTTGGCATCCCGTTTTTAAAAATCACTAACGATGGAATGCTCATAATTCCCAGTGATTGTGCCAGTTCTTGATTCTGGTCAACATCAAGTGAAGCAAACTTAACTTGATCACCATACGCCTGATCTAGATCCTCTAAGACCGGGGTCTGCATCTTACATGGCCCACACCAATCGGCCCAAAAGTCGACAACCGTAACGGCTGTATCGTCACCAATATGTTCAAATTCCTTGCTTGTAATTGCTTGCATTTGGCTAAATCCCCCTAAAAAGATATTCAATACCCGCAGTATACCCCAAGGGGTATTTTCTGTCACTCTTTTTAAACTAAAAAAAGGCCGGCATTCACACGCCAGCCGACTTTATTCATTTTAATCCGTTTCCGTTGCTTCTGAATCTGGATCAATCCCAGCCGTTAAGCGTGGGTGGTTATTCCCTCGCTTAACTTCCTTTTCAACTGCCTGTTGTGCAACTAAATTCAAGTAGTTAAATGGATCATCAAAGTTTGGGTTGAATAGCATATCAACGAATGCTAAATCATCAATCGTATTGCGATTTTGAATTGCAATCGAAATCGCATTAGCCGATTGCGCCACTTCATGCTCACTGAAGAGTTGAGCGCCTAGAATCCGACGATTTTGCCGGTTATAAACCAAATTAATCGTCAAGTCATCTGTCGTTGGCATATAAGTTGGCCGCCAAGTTCCTTCAAACGTGACTTGGTCGGCATCCATTCCGGCTTCTTTGGCATGATCAATCGTGAGTCCCGTTGAGGCCAACGTGTGACCGAAGATGTTCATCGCTGAAGTCGCTTGGGTCCCCATATACCGTTGAATGTTGCCAAAAACATTGATCCCGGCTAACATCCCTTGCCGAACCGCATTGGTTGCCAATGGTGTGTAAGCTGGCTTGCCAGTTGGGTTAAAGTTAACAACACTCGCATCCCCACAAGCAAAAATATCTGGATTAGACGTTTGGACATAATCGTTAATAATGATGGCCCCGTGACGGTCCATTTCAACTTGTCCTCGCAGTAATTCCGTGTTAGGGACAAAACCCGTGCAGACAACTGCTAAATCAGCTACGTAGTCGCCGTCATTCGTTTCAATCACCAATTCGCCATTATCATTACCCGTAAATGAAGTGACTCGGTGATTCAACGACACCTGAACGCCCTGTTTTTTAAGCATATCTACAATCCGATCAGATAAGCTCTTATCAACATAATGGTTCAAGATAATATCGCGGGATTGGAATAATTGGACGTCGTGACCCGTCCGAGCATAACTTTCTGCCAATCCCGTTCCAATATATCCTGCACCAATAATGGCAATTCGTTTGTTCCCTTTAGCAGCTTCGTTAATCGCTACTGCTTGTTCATAGTTCTTGCATAACATGACCTTATCTTCATCAATACCGAAGATGGGGGGAACTGTTACCGTTGACCCCGTTGCCATAATGAGCTTGTCGTAAGTGTCCGTTGAAACGTCACCGTTTTCCATATTTACGACATCAACCGTCTTCTCCGCCGAATCGATCTTGATGACATTGCGCCGCGTTAACACCTTCGCACCGGCCGCTTCCAACTGCTCAGGTGAAGAATAAAACATATCTTCGAGATGCTTAACCTGACCGTCCAAAAATAGCGAAATCCCGCAAGACAAGAACGACACATTGTCATGCCGTTCATAAATAGTCACGTCGGTTTCCGGATGATCGCGTAAAATTTGTAACGCTGCATTAGTACCAGCGTGTGTACTACCAACAATGATGACTTTCATGTTTACCCTCCTACATGAAAAACAATTCTATGGTTAGTCTACTTGAAAGTTAGCGAAAGATAAATGACTTTGTCTTAAAAAATAGCGCAATACAGCCATTTTACTCACACTTCTATTAAAATGGCTATAATTCGTGCAATTGGCACTAATTTTTTGTGTATATTTGATCATGTTAATCGTCAGTCCAATTGTGACAGATTGCATCAGTCTAGCGAATTGGGCCCTGCCACTTGAATGGTTTAATTCCGTTAGTGCACAACTGTCTAAGCCTATAACTTATATGAGTTATGTTTTTTCTCATGATCTTAGCTTAATTATCTGCAAGTGACTTCCCTTGGTAAATCCCAATTTAGCCCCATTTTCGTGTATTTGACCTTAGGTTCATTGGTAGCCGAACTCGTCAGCTAATTCCTCTAGCCATTTTTAGTAAAGAGTTACAATTTGCTTGTGCATTAGAAGGGAAGCGACTATGATACCGGTAGTTAGTTCGTGATACGTTCTGACCTTAAGCACTGTGATAGATGATAGGAATCACTGTCTATAGATGCACTCCCCCCAAAACAAGTGATTTATTAACAGATTCCTAATAAGGCCCTGAGTAATCCGCATGTTACTCAGGGCCCTTTCTATGTCAAAAAACGCATGACTGATCTCAAGAAAGCTAGCTGTCATGCGTTTTATACTGATTACTCATTGTCCGTCAATCAGTTGTTTGTGTCGCCAGTTGCTTAACTTTTATGCAACCATCTGCTGAGTCCTAACTTGCAGACGATCCCGGTAACTGGCTAGGTAGCAGGCCCGGTTCTGTAGCTATCTTCGCGCTTACTAATGCCCCATGCTTAGTTGCTTTAATGGTCAGATAATCACACGATTGCGGGCCATGTTTATTATCATTAAATTTATAAAACCAATCAATTGCATCTAATTCAGTTAGGAGGTACACTACAAGCAAGTTAGTGGTAACCAACGCTTGCCATTAGCGATGTTGACTCAATTCATAATACACTTATTTGCGAGCAGTCTAATGCACTCCCCCAAAGTACTTGATTCCTGCTCGTAACCCCCTCAAGCCACGACCTTATCGTGGCTTTTTTATTAGTCCAGTATCTGAATACCAACGCCAATCAACCCAGGACCGGTGTGCACCCCTAGGGCCGGAGAAACATCACCTGCGTACCACTTTAAGACATTGGGGTGGGCCGCTTGGAGTTTTTCCAGAACCGCCTGGCGTAACTCAGGGTCCGCACCGTCACAGACAGCAACATTCACCCGCTTAGCCGTTCCAATTGTTGTTGCCACTAGATCAAGTAGTTTGCTAATCGTCCGCTTCTCTCCCCGGACCTTCGCAATTGGGTAATAAACGCCTTCAGGATCGCAAGAAATGATGGGCTTAACATTCAACAATGTCCCAGCCATACCAGCCACACGCCCAATTCGACCACCAGCTTGCAGATACTTCAGGCTAGGGACATAGAAGAACACCTTCGTTTGCGCTGTCACCCGCTCAACCTCCGCCACAATCTGTTCAAAGGTTTTCCCCTGTTCGCGCAATTCAGCCGCGTAAATAGCCGCAAATCCACTGCCGATCCCGACACTACGCGTATTCACCACGTGCACAGTAAGTGGTGAATCCTCAGCTAAGAGTTGCGTCTCCTGATACGTTCCCGACAATGCAGCCGAGATACAGACCGCAATCACATGTGTATACCCCGACGCCTGAATCCGTTCTAGGGCATCTAAAATCCGTTTGCCAGTTGGACTCGCCGTTGTGGCCTTCTCTGTAGCCTGTCGCCGGTAAAATTCGGTTGGGGTAATCGTAACCCGGTCTTCATATACGCGATCACGAAAGACTACATTCATGGGCATCAGAGCCATGTCGGCTGCCTCAAGAACCTCAGCGGGAACGTCTGAACACGAATCCACTAGGATAGCGATTTTTTCTGTTTTCATAGTAGTTACCTCATTTCTCCTAGTAACGGTTTTTGATGTTGAGGATATTATAACGCAATCATCTGGTTTTGAAAACTAGATGATCTATTGTTCATACTAGAAAATAATTCTTTGATTAGCGTCTAAGCCATGAGCGACCGCCCCCTAGCGATCCCTAATCATCTGAAAATTTTTATTATCCCCATTTTAGCGAAATCGAATTGAATCATAACGTTAAAACAATGAATTTGTTTAGTAACTATCTTTAAGGCGTAGCTGGGTTCCAAATACTAAAGTTGATCTACCAAACATGGAAACGGCACCACACTTTTCTCAAGTACTAGCCTAAACTTCACTAGCCAATCTAAGAGATCATCTTTTCATATAAAAATATTTTTGGTAAGCCAAAAATTATTACCAGTGTGGTTGACTTTACGGCAAAATAGCCTATACTTACGGGTGGAATTAAAACGCGCACTGAGCGTTGGTCACGGTTTTTTTGCCATTATTCGCACTAACAATGCCAACGTTGACTCGCGTTTACCCGGAAAGGCAGATGTCACTCGACAACCTGAATTTCTAAGCCAATAGAAAAGAGGGATTTTATGAAAAATCATGAAACCGATACGAAAACCAAGCACCATATGATCGAATCAACCGGTAGCGGTCAAAAGAGTTTAGATGAAGTCAATGGGACTGTAGAGGTCCCCCAAAACGCCGGATTTTGGCGCACACTGATGGCCTACACTGGACCCGGTGCTTTAATTGCCGTGGGTTATATGGACCCTGGTAACTGGATTACGTCAATTGCCGGTGGGGCTCAGTATAAGTACACTTTGCTGACCGTGGTCCTGCTCTCTAGTTTAGTTGCCATGCTACTACAAGCCATGTCTGCCCGACTGGGGATTGTCACTGGTAAGGATTTGGCGCAACTCACCCGGGAACATACGGGTAAGCGCACCGGCTTTGCATTATGGATTATTACTGAACTGGCAATTATGGCCACCGATATTGCTGAAATTATTGGGTCGGCCATCGCGTTAAAGCTCCTGTTCGGGTTCCCATTAATTGTCGGGATTATCATTACCGCGATGGATGTCTTAGTCCTATTGGTCTTAATGAAACTCGGTTTCCGCAAAATTGAAGCCATTGTGGCAACATTAGTCGCCGTGATTCTCTTTGTCTTCTTATATGAAGTCATTCTGGCTCAGCCACACATGGGCGAAGTGCTTAAGGGCTACTTGCCATCCAGCACGGTAGTTACCAACCACGGTATGCTCTACCTGTCACTCGGGATTGTTGGGGCGACCGTCATGCCGCATGACTTGTACTTGGGGTCTTCAATTTCACAAACACGAAGCTTCGACCGCAAGAACCGCAAGAGTGTGGCCCAAGCAATTAAATTCACGACGATTGATTCAAACATTCAACTAACACTAGCTTTCGTCGTTAATAGTTTGCTATTAATCTTAGGGGCAGCCCTATTCTTCGGTACCAACAGTGACTTAGGTCGATTCGTCGACTTGTTCAACGCCTTAAGCGACAGTCAAATTGTCGGTGCCATTGCCAGTCCCATGCTGAGTATGCTGTTCGCGTTAGCCTTGCTATCGTCTGGACAAAGCTCGACCATCACGGGAACCCTGGCTGGTCAAATCATCATGGAAGGGTTCATTAATCTGAAGATGCCACTATGGGCTCAACGGTTAATCACCCGGCTACTCTCCGTAACCCCCGTGATTATCTTTGCCATTATTTACCACGGTAATGAAGCCAAGATTGAAGACCTACTGACCTTCTCTCAAGTGTTCTTGAGTATCGCGTTACCATTTGCGATGATTCCACTCGTTATCTTTACCAGCAGTAAGAAGCTGATGGGTGAGTTTGCAAACCGAACTTGGAGTAAGATCCTCGGTTGGATTATTGCGGTCATCTTAATTATTCTAAATATTTATCTGATTCTAAATACCTTACACATCGTTCAATAGCTTATGAGTCCAGCCATTCTGGTTGGACTTTTTTTATACCATCCAGGGTATGACAAATGGGATGATCTAGCCGACTATCGACTAAATCATCCCATTTTTTAGATATTTAATTAAGCGCGTTGACCACCGTCAACCGTAAATTCGGCACCGTTGGCAAATCGTGACTCATCGCTACCAAGGTAAACACAAACCTCACCGATATCTTGTGGTTGCCCCATGTGACCAACTGGAATCGTCGCAATAATCTGTTTACGAGCGGCTTCCGGTACAATCGAAGTATCAATCCACCCGGGATGAACCGAGTTAACCCGAATGTCAATGCCCCGTTGCGCCAGGTTCAGGGCCGTCGCGTGAGTTAACAAGCGACTCCCCCCTTTACTAGCAGAGTACGCTGGGGCCATCGGCAAACCAACTAAGCCCGCGACAGAAGACACATTGATGATGGAACCTTTAGCATCTGCCGTCTGCTTCATTGCCTTAATGGCGGCCTTTTCGCCCAAGAAGTTAGCCGTCAAGTTGACGTCAATGACCTTCTGCCAATCAGCTAAGTCCAAGTCCTCGATAGCCGTATTAACGCCACCGATTCCGGCATTGTTCACGAGAATATCCACCCGGCCAAATTTGGCAATGGTGGCATCAATCACCTTTTGCCAGTCAGCTTCTTTGGACACATCCTGTTGAACAAACAGACTGACATCGTCACCAAACTTGGCAACGGCTGCACGCCCGCCATCCACATTATGGTTAGCGGTTACCACAACTTTAGCGCCTTCACGCACGTAACATTCAGCGATGCCTAACCCAATACCAGCAACGCCGCCGGTAATAATTGCCACTTTATCTTTCAAACGATCTGTCATCATCTATCACCCTTTCAATTCATTCTTGTTCAGGGTATCACATTGCGGTGAGAAAATGAAAGAATTTGCCTTGATTGTCGAATATAGCAGGTTTCACTCCAATAGGATTGAACAGCCAATCAAGTTACCCCATACCAATTACAATATTATCCATTTCTACCTTAGCATTAAACCGATGACTCGTTTTTAAATTCTTACGTTTGCCTATTGCCGTATACTTATATCCGTTAAAATGCGGTGGAGGGAGCTGAACAAAATAAAGCGTTACAATTTCCTTAGCCTTTCTTTGATATAACTTATTAAGATTCTTGGTCGTGTAAAATTTAAGTAAGGTTCCCTTTGGAGCAGTAAACAATATCGTTGGGCTTAATCCATCCAATACTCTTTGATGAATTTTTTTCGTTCTCAGAATTGGCATCGTATAGTGACTTGATTTGGTTTGCGGCACACCTTTTTCTTGTTTTAAATAAATTGTGTTTCCGTTTCCTATCTTCATACTCTCGACAAATCGATGATACTTGACATTTACCGTTTTCCACTGTTTTTTCTCTTTCGCTACGGATAAAAATTTTCTTAGCAGACTACGACTTTCCTTTAATCTTAACCGTACGATTTCCATAAGCATATGTCACTCGCTGCATCTTCGGTTCCTGCAATACTACATTAAAAGTCATTGGCATCCCAAGAACTGTCAACGGAACCATCAATTTCTTTTCAAAAGAACGTTTCACTTAACTCATCTCATCAAAAAATATTTAGTGTGTATTTCATACCATGTAAAACATTTTTATCAATAATTAATTTAAGCAACATTTTGACCAGTGATCCTCTATTTTCAGACTAGCGATGTTCAAAAAATCACATTCAAATCAAATAATTTGACTTAATTGTTCCAAAGAATCTTTTCTACTTAATGGTAGTTAAATTTTGCACATTCATTAATGAAAACTTCATATTTTTTAATTGAAAACGGTTGCTTACACTTCAGACACAGGTTATACTCTTTTTGTGGTTTCCTTATAAGATTCTTAGTTTCTTTATAAGAAATTGAAATCGTAGTTAACTTTGGTATGCGCGCGCCAATCACTACAATTAGCCACATCTTTGTTCTTTACGGTTCCTGTAAAGTAAGTAACATCTTAAAGGAGGATCATCATGACCGTTATCAATTATATTATGTCGCTTGGAGCAAGCGTTATGATGCCAATTATTTTTTTGGTTTTTGGTATTCTATTAGGAATGGGGATTGGCAAATCACTTAAAGCCGGTCTATCTGTTGGTGTCGGATTCGTAGGTCTAAATGTTATTACTCAGTTATTAGCCGATAATTTGGGGCCTGCCGTTAATTCAATGGTTAAAATTTACGGACTACACTTACATACCCTAGATATTGGTTGGCCAGCGGCTTCTGCTGTTGCTTTCGGTACCGAAGTCGGTGCCATTATTATTCCTCTAGGCCTCTTAGTTAATATCATCATGCTGTTAACCAAGACTACAAAGACTCTAAACATCGACTTGTGGAATTATTGGCACTTCGCTTTCATCGGTTCTATTGTTTCAATCGCGACCAAAAGCTTTTGGTGGGGTATTTTTGCCGCAATTATTGTTTTTATCGTAACTTTGGTCGGCGCCGATCGCTCTCAAAAACAAGTTGAAAGTTTTTACGGTAAAGATCTATCCGGAATTTCATTACCTCAAGCGTTTTGTGTGACATTCATTCCTTTCGCTATCGCTGTCAACTGGATAGTTGAGCGTATACCTGGATTAAACAAAGTTGATTTTGACGCTAAGAAACTGCAAAAGCGATTCGGCATTCTTGGCGCTCCGATCTTTTTGGGTGTCATTATTGGAATGCTTTTGGGCTTGCTCGCACATTATCCTATGGCAAAGATGTTACAACTCGGAATTATTTTAAGTGCTGTTATGGTTTTAATTCCTCGGATTACCAGTCTCTTCATTGAAGGACTTTCTCCAATTTCGAACCGATCACAAGAGCTTATTAGTAAGCGATTCCAAGGCCGCTCTTTCAACATTGGAATGACTCCTGCACTGGTTATTGGTCATCCAACAACGCTTGTCGTGTCTTTATTATTAGTCCCAACAATCCTATTTTTATCCGTGATTATTCCAGGAAACGAATTTTTACCATTAGCTAGTCTTTCTGGATTAATTTACATTTTTCCTTTAGTTCTCCCTTATACTAAAGGAAATGTTTTACGAACATTTCTAGTTGGCCTGGTATCTCTAGTTCTAGGTGTCTTATCTGCTACTGCATTAGCTGGAATTTTCACTTCTGCTGTGCATATCGTGCAGGCCTCACTAATTCCAGCTGGAACCACTTCTGTTGCCAGCATTGATTTTGCAGCCAGTCCTTTAGCTTGGTTAACTTATGTTCTGACTACTGAAATTAATATTATTGGCCCCATCCTCTTATCACTCGCAGCCCTAGCTCTAATGCTATACAATCGTAAAAAAATTATTGCCGGTGATTCTAAAAAGTCTGCAAAGAAAGACACCGTTCAAAAACATCAAACCGTTTAATCAAAGCAATCGTAAAAAGGCTCTTGATATTTTATCAGGAGTCTTTTTACGATTGCTTTGATTCATTTACTTTTTAATTAAAATTCGGTATAGTGTGAATAAGATTTCCTATTCAGAAATATTGGAGTGATCAGCTAATATGCCAGAAACAAAATTATACGGAACTGTTGTAGTGCGAGCAAAAGAAATTCTTGACTTCATTGCTCAAAGTCGTCACGCACCATCACTAAAAGAAATTAGTGCTGGCATTAATATGACTAAACCAACTGTTTTAAAGATTTTAACAACCCTTGACGTGTTGGGACTCGTTACACGTTCGACAGATGGAAAACAATATCGTTTGGGTATGGAGCTTTTCCGTTATGGTCAGAAGGTTGCTGAGGATTTTGATATTCGACAAATCGCAGAAGCCCCACTCAGCACTTTACGAGACCAAACTGATGAGACCATTAATTTGGGTATTCTCGCCAATCATCGAGTTACTCTAGTCAAAAAATTCGAAAGCCCTCAGAGTGTTAACTTAAAATCACATATTGGAGGCAGTATGAATTTATACTCTTCTTCAATGGGGAAGGCTATACTAGCTACATTAGATGAGTCAAAATTGGCAGATTATCTAAGCACGATTGGACATCTAGAAGCGATTACCCCAAACACCATTACAGACACCGAGAAACTCAAACAAGATTTGGCTCACGTACGCGAACGCGGTTATTCTATTGATAACGAAGAAAATGAGCCCGATGTCTATTGCCTTGGCTTCTCATTAATCAAAAAAGGCGAATTATATGGTGCTTTCTCAATTACAACGCCAAAATATCGTATGTCTATTGATCGCCAAGAAATGTTCATTACATTCGCTAAAGCTGCACAACAAAAAATTATTGCAACTCTATAATCTGGGTAAAAAGCAAGTGCAAAATTCGCACTTGCTTTTTTTATGAGGTTCGTTATACTGAAAGTGTTAAATAAGAAACGGCATTTCTTTTTTAGAAACGCAAACAAACTTATTTTTTAAAACTTTAGAAATGAGGTATAACATTATGAGTGAGTCAATCAAGGATATCCAGGAACGGACTAACACACTAAACAAATTTAGTATGAGCTTCTTCGATCTAACAAATAAGGTTGCCATCGTTACCGGTGGGAACACTGGCTTAGGACAGGCTTATACAGTCGCCTTAGCCACTGCTGGTGCCGATATTTTAGTTGCTACGTACGGTCAGGAAGAATGGGACGCTACCCGTAAAATTGTCGAATCGAAAGGTCGTCGAGTTGAATTCTTAAATCTTGATTTGACCCAAGACAAGGCGCCACAAGAAGTTGTCCAAACAGCATTGGATAAATTTGGACGTCTGGATATTTTAATTAATAATGCCGGCATGATTAAGCGTAATCCCTTACTAGAATCTACCGATGCTGATTGGCAAAAGGTAATTGATATTAACTTAAATGTGGTTTATCACCTATCAATGGCTGTCGCTAAGGTTTTTGCCAAGCAGAATTCTGGTAAAATCATTAATATTGGCTCCATGCTTTCTTTCCAAGGTGGCAAGTTTATCCCGGCCTATACAGCTTCCAAGCACGGTGTTGCTGGATTAACTAAAGCTTTCGCATCGGAAATGGGTACTTACAATGTTCAAGTGAATGCCATTGCTCCTGGTTATATTAAGACTGCTAATACCGCTCCAATTCGCGCTGACAAATCTCGAAATGACGAAATTCTGGGACGAATTCCTGCCAAACATTGGGGCGAAACTTACGAATTAATGGGCGTTGCCGTTTTTCTTGCCTCAGATGCTTCCAACTATGTAAACGGTCACATTTTAGCTGTTGATGGTGGTTATCTCGTTCGTTAATCAACCCCTACTGAATTAAAGAAATGGAAGTGCTCAAGTATGGCTGATTTCTTAACACTAGGCGAACCAATGGTCGTCTTTGCTACTGATGATCTAGATCAAAGTCTAATAGCTGCCACTCATTTTACTAAGTTTCTCGCTGGAGCTGAACTTAATGTTGCCGTTGGTATCTCTCGATTAAATCATACAGCCCACTATGTATCTGCTGTTGGTAACGATCCATTTGGTTCTTACATTCTCCACCAAATGCAAACTAATAGTATCCAAACGACTAATATAGTTTGCGATCCCAACCACTGGACTGGCTTTTATCTTAAAGAGAAAGTTAGTCATGGAGATCCCGATACTTATTATTTTAGAAAAAATAGTGCCGCCGCTAACTTAAGCGAAAAGGTTATTAATAGTATTGACTTAACGGCTATCCAGCTAGCTCATTTATCTGGGATCTATGCCGCGTTATCATCACAAAGTTTAACTAGTTTAAAACGTCTGATAACCAGACTCCATAAACGACGAATTCCAATTTCATTTGACCCTAATCTTCGCCCCAGCCTATGGCAAGACCAAGCAACAATGATTACTACCACTAATGAACTAGCTAAAAATGCACAACTTATTTTACCTGGTATTAACGAGGGGGAAATTTTAGTCGGTAGCACAGATCCCAACGAGATTGCAGATTTTTATTTATCTCAAAGTGATACCACTCAAGCAGTCATTGTGAAACTCGGCCCTCGCGGTGCTTATGTAAAAACAAAGGATGGCTTGAATCAATTTGTATCTGGATTTCCAGTTGAACACGTTGTAGACACTGTAGGTGCTGGTGATGGCTTTGCTGTTGGTGTTCTCACAGGATTACTAGATCACCTATCAATTATTAAGGCCGCTCAACTCGGATGTGCAATTGGTGCTTTAGCTGTCCAATCGGCCGGTGATAGCACCGGCTATCCAACTCGTACGCAATTAACGCAATTTCTAAGTCACTATGAAAAGGAGTTTACTCGATGAAACGCGCAAATTTATTAACCAAACTTCAAAAAACTGGTATTGTCTCCGTAGTTCGTGCCAATACTTCTGATAAAGCAGTTAAAATTGCTGACGCGGTAATCGCCGGTGGTATAACCGGAATTGAATTGACATATACAGTTCCAAATGCGGACCAAGTCATTAATGAACTTGTCGAAAGGTATCAGGATACACCTGAAGTTATTATTGGTGCTGGAACTGTGTTAGATGCCACAAGTGCCCGCCTAGCTATTATTAGTGGTGCAAATTTCATCGTTAGCCCAACTTTTGATACCAATGTAGCTAAAATGTGTAACCTTTACCAAATCCCTTACATTCCAGGTGTCTTTACTCCCACAGAAGCCCAAGCAGCACTTCAAGCCGGCTCCGAAGTAGTCAAACTCTTCCCCGGCTCCCTTGCGACACCCAAAACTATTAGTGAGTTTAAAGGTCCTTTTCCTTACATTAATGTAATGCCTTCTGGTGGCGTTAATGCAGATAATATCAGTGATTGGTTTGCCGCTGGCGCCTTTGTCGTCGGTGCTGGAAACTCTCTAGTTGCGCCAGCACAGCAGAACAACTTTGCTGGTGTAACTGCCAACGCACAAGCTTTTATGTCTAAATATCATGAAATTATGAGCCTCGCTTAATAAAATGGCTCGCTCGATAAAATACCCCCTAACATTGGACAATCAATCCAACATTAGGGGTTTTATTATACCAAATTTACTGTGGGGCTCATGGATAAACACTTTGATATTAAAGAACAGCCTATTCAAGTTATGACTAAGTAAATTGTTCTTTATGATTACCGCCAAATTGAAACAAAACTGAGCGGTAAATATCCAGTAAAATACCGGAAGCTTACCGCTCAAAAAATAATTTGATAAAGTTATCCAATTTTAAGAGTTCATTTCATAGAAGTGAATCTCATCGAACTGCTTTTACTCGCTAAAACTTATGTGGCAGAACTAATCCGCCGGCTTCATTATCATTAGGATGCTCACGTTTAACCACTAACTCTTGGTTAACGAAGCTGGAGATCCCCGTCTGACCCAATTCGCGGCCAAAACCAGATCTCTTCACACCGCCAAATTCAAGTTCTGGTAAGGAACTGAAGAATGTATTGACGAAGACCATGCCTGTTTCAATTCGTGAAGCCAATTCAGCACCAGCTTCTGCACTACCCGCAAAGACAATGCCACCTAAGCCGTAGTCCGCATCATTTGCCAAAGCCACTGCTTCGTCATCATCAGCGACCTTGTAGACCTGGGCGACCGGTCCAAACATTTCTTTGCCATAGGCGGGGTTATCTTTGGTGATATCCGTCAAAATCGTTGGCATAAAGAATTGCCCGTCACTGTCGATCGGTTCATGAACGTAATAGGCGGTTGCACCGTTCGTCAATGCCTCATCAACTTGCTTCTGTAACTTTTCTTTTGCCTTACGTGAATTCATCGGCGCCAAGGTTGTTTTGGGATCCATCGGGTCACCCATCTTAACGGAAGCAAAGGCTGCCTTTAAGGATTCTAGGAATTCATCATAGTGGTTAGCGGTAACGATAAAGCGCTTGGATGACGTGCATACTTGCCCGGCATTATATAGCCGTGCCCGAGGCGCAATTGCCTTAACATCGTCCATATTGGCATCATGAGCGACGATGAACGCATCTACCCCACCAAGCTCCATTGTCGTCTTTTTCAAATGCTTACCAGCCTCTTCGGCTACGGCAACACCGCCACGTTCCGAACCGGTTAAAGCGACACCTTGAACCCGTTTATCAGACACCACCGTTGATACTTGATCATAGGATAAGAACAAGTTCTTTAGCGCACCGGCCGGCGCACCAGCGCGCTTGACTGCATCTTCAAACGCCAAAGCCGCAGCTGGCGTGATTGCCGCATGCTTATACACAATCGGATCGCCAACCGCAAAGTTAGGCGCGAAGATCCGCATCATTTGGTAGTATGGGAAATTCCATGGTTCAACGGCCATCAGTACACCCAACGGATGATTTTCAAGCTGCGCGTCACCGGCAATTGACTCAATTTTCCGCGGTTTTAATAGGTCTTCAGCGTGCTCAGCGTAGTAGTCCGCAATCATCGCACATAATTGGACTTCGCCCTGCGCTTCAATGAATAGCTTGCCCATCTCTGTGGTCAACACTTTCGCCAGGTCATCCGTTTCATCGCGGAAAATTTGTGCTAATTTCCGCAACACGGGAATCCGACTGCTAACTGGGTCATTACGCCATTGCTTATAAAGTTTTTGTGCTTGTGCCAGACTCGCTTCAATCTCGTCAGCGGTCGCATTTTCATAGGTCTTTACCACTTCATTCGTATAAGGATTGGTCGTTTGATATGCCATCGTTTATTTCCTCCTTAATGGGGCCCGCCAGTTTCACAAGATGCCCCTTACAGACATGACTATACTAGTCAAATCGCCCAAATACCACCGTTTTGTTTGTGATAATTAGTTCAAATAATTAGTGAAACTAGCTTATTTAACCGTTTTCAACCGGTTGCATTTTGGTAAAAATAACCCACAAAAAAAGTTGTCAGTTTCCTGACAACTCGTTTTGACTAACTTAACTTCCAACGGTCCAAAATACCATTGAATAATCGATTAGCGGTGGTAATTTGGTCCAAGACCGTCCGCGGACTCGCCGTGAAGTTATCATTGGCCCATCTATTAATGATGCCTAACGCCCCAGCAGCAATAAACTCTGCCGACGTTTCAATCACATCTTCTTTTAAATAACGATACTCTGGCATTGCGTGAAGCAAAATGGATAATCGTGCCGCCACAAATTCATTCGTTGATTGCCGCCAAACCCCATCATCATAAGGGTAAGCATTTAAGAAAATCTTTGAATTATCAGCGATCCGTTCCAGTAATTGAATTACTGCTGGACGCCAATTCTCTAAGGTCAAAGCCACTGGTTGTTCATGTCGAGGTGATTCCACTATGAAGTGCTCGTATACAAATGCCAGTAGTTCATACTTATCGGCGAAATAGTAATAAAACGTCTTTCGATGAACTTCAGCCTCGTCCGCAATTTCGCGAACCGTGATCTTATCAAACGTATTGTGGTTCAGCAACGAAGCCAAGGCCTCCGCAATCCGCTCCTTAGTTTCTGATGCAGCCATCGTGATACCTCCAATCATTCATACGCCATCGTATATTTAGCGTTAAAAACCACTAGCTCCCCCCCAGAAGCTAGTAATCTTAACTAACGTCCTAAGCTGACTAAAATTATACGCGTTTCAGCGAGAGAAGAAACCCCTTTTGTGAAAAAACTCGTTTAATCATTGACCGATTATGCATGTTGATAATCGTCTTTATCGGCCCTTGAACAGCCTTGATTATAGCACAATTAGCCACAAAATTGTGCCATAGTTTTGCACACAATTAATTATTATTTCCCAAACTTAATATTTTTCCTTAATCCAGCGGAACTTGCTCATAACCAGCCGCTAAGCTGCCTTCTAATTGCAACAGCGCTCGCTTACGGTCCAAGCCGCCGGCATACCCCGTTAATGCCCCATCGCTCGCCACTACCCGATGACAGGGAATCACTAGACTAATCGGATTATGTCCAACTGCCCCGCCAATAGCTTGGCCCCCGACAAAGTGGCCTAACTGCTCGCTAAGTTGGGTCGCTAACTGACCATAAGTCAGCACCGTACCATAAGGAATTTCCCGTAATTGCTGCCAGACCGCTTGGCGAAACGGCGTTCCCTGTGGACGGACTGGAAAATCAATGGCTGGCTGATCACCCGCAAAATAGGCATCCAGCCACATTTGCACCCGGGTAAAAATCGGTCGGTCACTAATAACCGTTAGTTTAGGCAAGGTACTCCCATAATACTTTTGATCGGTAAACCACAGGCCCATCAAGGATAGCCCATCTGACATCACGGTAACTGGCCCTAATGGCGTCGTTAGTTGCTTTTGCAGCATCCCCGCATCCTCCCTTTTCTCTGTATTTTACCATTAACAGTGGCTAAAACAAAGGATTTCTGAGCCATATCCCATCAGCCGACTAACGAAAAAAGTCTCCCCAAAATCGATTGGATTTTGGGGAGACTCACTTTTTAACAGTAACTGTTCCAAGCTACTTCTATTCTGTTAGTTCTTTCTAGTGATATAAGTCAAACCGGCCTTTAGCTAACGTCGTACTTAAGTGGGCACTTTCCATCAATGAACGGTCGGTAATAACCTTCTTCAAGGCTGAAGCTAGGTAACCGTGCACCTTTTTATTGCTACTGAAGATTTCACCAATCCCGTCACGATCACTCAAGGAAGCAACCGTACCGCTGGACTTGTAAACAAATGGACGGGTCTCATGACCACGTAGCATCAAACCAATGTTCTTGGCCGCATGCGCCCCACAAGCCAGTGCAATCTGGGCAGTCGTTGGATATGGCCGATTACTTTGCGGGTCCATCACTGCAGCAACGTCACCAATCACGTAAACTTCTGGATGGCCTTCTAGACTCAAATCGTCCTTGACCACTACCCGGTTCCGTCGTTGTTCAAAACCAGAATCAGCCATCACGTGTGAGCCACTGACCCCCACCGTCCAGACAATGGTATTAGCAGCAACTTCATGCTCCTGTTCATCATCCGTGTTCTTGTCCTTGTAGACCACTGCCCCCGGTTTGATTTCCGTAATGGCTGCGCCTAACTTCATTTCGATATTGTGCTTTGCCATAAATTTCATGGCGTAATCTGCCAAGGATTTATCAAACATTGGCAAAATGGTCTTACCCATTTCTAAGCAGATAACTTTAAATGCCGGCGTATTGTACCGCGTTTGGAGCTTTGGTAACGATTGGCTTAATTCACCCAACAGTTCAATTCCCGTAAAGCCGGCCCCACACACTGCGATCGTTAAGTCATTCGGATCTTGACTTTCAGCATAACCCTTAGCCTTGGCTTCAATATGTTGATAAACCGCCTCTGACGTCTGCAAGTCATCCATTGGCAAGGCATTTTCAACCGCACCCTTTAAGCCAAAGGTTTCGGATTGAAAGCCTAACGCCAGGATTAGATAATCATACGTGATTGGATCATGATCGACCAGTGTAACCTGCTTGCTGTCCACGTCCACATTGGTCACTTCATCTTGAATAAATGTGACCCGCTTACCAATAACATCATTAATTTCATAAGTGATCCGATCAGGTGCAATTGTTCCTGCGGCCACCTCGTGTAAATTGGTTTTTTCCGTGTGCGTGCTCGTCTTGTCGACCAGAATAATCTGATCGTCACTCGGAACCTCCCGCTGTAAGAACTTGATGGCCCGCATGCCTGCATAACCGCCACCGAGAACTAAAATCGTTGCCATAATAAACGACCCCTTTTCTAATAAAGTTCTTCTCACGTTCAATTAGTTCGCAACCGTTTAACCAGTTAACCGGTTACAATTTCGGCTAAGCACCACCACTCCCCCCATCGGAACTAGTGGGTGAACTAATTGCTAGAGATGATTTACTTCTATTATACGGCTTATCGGGTGAAAAACCAGTCTGAAAGCATCGTAATCTTTTTCACAAGACAACTGTACACAATTTAATTGCCGATTTAACAACGTCTCAGGCTGATTAAGTCACAATAGCTGACTTTATTTTTAAAAACCGTTATCGTATGGGTTAGTAAAGTTATTTTTGTATAGGAGGCTTTTTGGATGACAACATTAATTATTGGCGCCCATGGTCAAGTTGGCCAACACATCGTTAAGCAACTCGCAGCAACTGGGGAAACCGTCTATGGCGGTATTCGCAACGCTGAACAAGCCGATACGATCACGCAACTTGGTGGTCAACCACGGACCATTGATCTGTTAGGGACCGCTGAAGATATGGTGCCCGCTATGGCCGGTGTTGATACGGTCGTTTTTGCTGCTGGCTCTGGTGGCAGTACCGGTGATGACATGACGCTCAATATTGATTTGGATGGCGCTGTCAAGGCTATGCACGCCACTGAATTGGCTGATATCAAACGCTTCATTCTCATTAGCGCGCTCGGAACGGACGATCGCGCTTTCTGGAATCAATCCGGTATTCGACCATATTACGTTGCCAAATACTATGCCGACCAGTGGTTACGCCACCGAACAGACTTAGATTACACTATTTTGCGGCCAGGCGCTTTAACCAACGATGCCCCAACCGGTCAGATCTCATTAGATCCCGCCACCAGTGACACGAAAAAGATCACCCGTCGTGATGTCGCCGCTGCCGTGGTTGCCGTGGTCAAGCATCCCCAACCTAAACAAATTATTGAACTAGTCAATGGTAACACGCCTGTTGCCGAGGCCTTACGTTAGTCGCTTATTCGCATATAAACGTGTATGACTGACAGGAAAAATGGTACCCTCAGATAGTTAATTTCTGAGGGTACCATTTTTAATAGTCCGTTAACAGCACTACCATTATGCTAAAATAAATCTAACTAAAAAATCAGTAGCGGTCTCGCCACTACTGGTCAATTAGCTTCTATTCTGTTTGGTTGCCGTTAAGCTTGATTCGGTATGCTTACTTTAGTTGCCGATCGCGATGCTGTTGATCCAAATTCAACGCACTTGCGTCTACGGCCGTTTGTACTTGATTAGAAATGACTTTGGTAGTTACCCGCTTCAAATGAATCTTAGTCGGTTGAATCTCGGTATTAGCGTGTGTGTCCAGCTTAACCGTCGTTACTACCGCCATTTCTGGTGCCGTCACATTAGACGTCACTGTTGCGGCAGAAGCCCCTGCGGAGGTTGCCATCAACGTTGCTACCGTCATCGCGCCTAACATCATTTTGGTTACCATTGCTTTCACTTTAGTCATTTTAACCACTCCTCAAATTTTGGATTAGCTGTTGTCATTCGATAATCTAGTTATACCATCACAACGCCAAACAATCTTGAAATGACGTTAAGCTTTATCTATGAATTTCTTATTTTTCACTTGCCGAATTATGGTATCATGCCAACAAATCACGTCACACTAAGGAGCAACCTACATGAAGAACACCATTCTATTAGTTGAAGACGAAGAGGGTCTCGCTAGTTATGTAGCCAAAGAATTAACGTTTGAAGACTTTGACGTTCTAACAGCCACTGACGGTGCTGCCGCCTGGGAAATCTATCAGCAGAAAAAAGATCGCCTATTATTGGTTTTACTCGACTGGATGCTGCCTAAAATGGATGGGATGGAAGTCTTACGCCGGATTCGCAAACACGATGAGTTACCTGTCATTATGATGACTGCTCGAGATTACCTGGGCGATAAGGTGACCGGCCTCGACAATGGTGCCGATGACTACATTACTAAGCCCTTTGAAATCGAAGAACTACTAGCCCGTATTCGCGTGATTCAACGACGAACGGCCCACCAAAGTGGCCTCGATCAAACCTATCATTTGGGTGATTTAACCTTAGTGACCAAGACGCGCCAAGTCGATCGTGCCGGGGACACCATTCAACTCACTCAGCGTGAATACGATCTATTGTTATTTCTCATGCAGCATCCCGGTCAGGTCTTCACCCGTGACGAGTTGCTCGATAACGTCTGGGGCGTCGACTTTCTCGGCCAACAAAATGTTGTTGACGTTTATATTGGTTATTTAAGAAATAAAATTGACGTAGCTGCCGCCCCACATTTATTTCACACCGTTCGCGGTGTTGGCTACAGCCTGAAAGAAGATGAGGCCCATGAGCACTAAAACCCCACCGCGAACTTATGCCGACATTATCCGTCATTCTATCACTAGTCTGTTACTAACGATTGGGGTCATCATCGTCATCACCGTCAGTATCACCTTAACTATCGACCAGCTTGTGCGGGCACAGGACCAGGCGGCCAAGCTTAGTGCTAGTCTTCAGACGACCCAAGTGAGCAACTTTAAAGATTGGCTAACCATTAACCGGAGCAGTGGCCTAAATTCCCATAATACGTTTGTGTTGATTAAGAACGCCAACGGCACCACGACTTCATTACTCCCCCATGCGCAACAACTAGCCAAAGCCAACACGTGGTCCGTTCCCTTTACCCATTTAGTCTATATTAAAGGCTGGGGCCTGTTCTTCTCGGAAACTTTAAGAACTGGTAGCCGGACTTACGCCTTGTTTATCGGCATGCACGTTTTAATCGGCAACCTTCACGTCTTAATTTCTGTCTTGATTATCGCGATCGGACTCAGTTTGCTGATCGGCCTACTCTACGTTCGCCGACTGGCCAAGCGCTTGAGTGCCCCGACACTCACACTAGCCCAGGTAGCCAAACAAGCCGCGGCTAATTCCGAAGCTACCCAGCCAGAACTGCCACAGCCAAGTGAACCCGTGGAGATTGGTCAACTGGCTAGCGACTTCAATCAACTCCTCGCCGCACAAAATGGCCGGCTACA
>Ga0214925_100420_pt1 | contig 21119 bp, 16 predicted proteins | sample Stichaenrichment_FD_168299 | JGI IMG/M metagenome (GOLD analysis project Ga0214925, IMG submission 168299) | Xylose enriched microbial communities from anaerobic bioreactor in Madison, Wisconsin, United States - 63SRT | ecosystem: Engineered > Bioreactor > Anaerobic > Unclassified | place: USA... | reverse complement strand
AGCTCCAGCTGAAAGACGGAGTCCTGAACTTCCAGGCCGCTACGAGCAAGAGTAACGATGAGAAAGACAAGGACGGAAAGTATCTGCGCCGCGAGCGTTTCCAGGGCACTTGCTCCAGAAGCTTCTATGTCGGCAAGGATGTAAAGGAAGAGGATATCAAGGCGAAATTCGAAAACGGCGTTCTGACTGTATGTGTTCCGAAGAAGGAAGACAAGCCGGAAGCCGAGGAGAATCACCTCATTCAGATCGAGGGTTAATCCCTCCTTCTGATCTGTTCCCGGCAAAGGCCAATGTGCCAAGGAGCGGACGATCCATCGATAAAGCTTTTCCAAACAATACCAATAAACCAATCTAACCAATATTCAAACACTCACTTACAATTCTAAAAGAAGAAAGAGCTCCGGATTCTGCCAGTCCGGAGCTCTTTCGTTTTCTTCCTATCGCGTACACACTCTGCACGGACGCAGGCCTTTTCTGTGAGCTGTACGCAGCCTGTGCCTGGATCAGCGCCTGGATCAGCATACGGACATCTATCTCACTGCTGCGCCTCCCGGGACACAGATATCCTCCTCTTCCTTTCCGACTACGAACTGCGCAATCAGGAAAGCGATAAGGTACAGCCCCGCAAGGACGATGATGACATTCTCATAGGATCCTGTCAGACGGAGAATCAGCGCCGTGAGCTGGTTTCCGGAAAGTCCCGCAAAAGCCCATGCGGACAGTGCCACACCATGAATCGTGCTGATGTTCTTCATGCCGAAACGACTGGACAGAAGTGCCGGCAGTGTGCTGAATCCCCCGCCGTATCCGGCGTTAACCAGCAGAAGCAGGATCAATACAACAGCCAGAACGCCCTTAGAAACAGCAGAAACAGAGAAGGCCAGAACCGCCGCGCCGATGCACATCAGGAAAATCGCCTTATACACAGAATTTCTGTCTTTCAGATGATCGCTGAAGGTGGAAAAGCCAATGCGTCCCAGAGCATTGGAGGCCGCGGTCAGAGACTGCACGATACTGATCGCTGCCATACCGAATCCCGTCAGCTGCAGAATTGGTTTTTCATAAGAAATCAGCGCCAGTCCGCAGGTGATGTTGATATAAAACATCAGCCAGATGCCTGCATAGGTCTTATTCCTGAAGAAGTGCAGACGATTGACATTGTTCTTTACCATCGGTTCAACCCAGCCCTCCGGCTTCTTCAGCAGGAAATGGCCTGCCATCATCATCAGAAAATATACAGCCGTCAGGACAAAAAACATATTCGCAAGGCCGATCTTTCCCTGTAACGTGTTCATGACTGGACTTGCAATTGCCTTTGCCAGACCAAATCCCATAATGGAAATTCCGGTTCCCAGGCCAGGATTATCCTTAAACCAGAGCATCAGTGTCTTTACCGGTGTCAGATAGCCGATTCCAAGACCGATTCCCATAATGCATCCGTAAAACAGGAAAATTCCCGCTGTTGTCAGTCCCGTTCCCAGTGCGGCGGAATAACGGATGCAGAGTCCCGTTCCCGCCATGCCGGCAGTAAAACAGAGACAGGCGATCAGGCTTGCCTTGTGAATATTTCTTTCAATAAATGGTCCTGCAAAAGCGGCAGACATGCCGAGAAAAAAAATTGCCAGACTGAAGGCAAAACCGATCAGTGCCGGAGAAGTGCCGATCCGCTCTGCCAGAGCGCCGCTGAAAGACGACCAGCAGTAAACGGTTCCGATGCTGCAGTGAATCAGCAGAGCTGGAACCGCTGCACGCATCCATTTGTTTTCGATAAGTTTCATCATGTCATGACCTCCAAATCTTCCAGGTACATGACAGACTGCCTCGTACCTGAACACAAGATTGGGGTGTCTTCCTGTTTTCCCTGAAATTCCGGATGAAGTGCAGAAAATTTATCCTTCGCACCCATTTCAGAGAATAAAAAAAACAACCCATTGAATTGAGCTGCCCAGGCGGTCGGCATGTATAAATCTGCAGCGCACCGTGTTGTTTCACGTGATCCGCCAGCGCTGCGGACAATTGTAATTCCGGTCTTCTCTCTGGATAATCTTCCGTCCGGAGAAATATAACCGATATGTAGAGAATACCTCAGAATCCTGTTCCGGTCAAGAGGAAAAACAACAAGATGGTGTCAGGAGCCAGCGGGAGCTTTTGTTGACCGATCTCCAAGTGGTTTCGTGAGCTGTACGCAGCATGGTAATAAATTACACTTATTCTATTGGATAAGGTCGGGAAAACCGACAAGCAGGGTTCATTTCCCGACTCTATTTTTTCTGCAGTTGAACCAAAACAAATACATCTTACTTTTTCTGTTTTGGTTGACCAAGCAAGGTTTTAGTGATATATTTGACTCAACAAACAAAATAGCAAGAAACCGATGAGGCGAAGAAAAGATAATTATGCTCCTACAGAGAATCTGCGATGCTGAGATGCAGATGGAAAACAGCTTATGCAATATGGATCGCTGAGGGCGCGGTCAAAGGCCGGAAGAGAATGAGATGTTTCTGAATTTCCCACCGTCTGAGTATTCCGCGACGTAGGGCACACGTCAGCTGCCAGGAATATGATGGTATTCCCCAGAGTGCGCATTATGCGAAGCAAGGTGGCATCGCGGATGATTGAAGCTTATTCGTCCTTGGCAGATTACCGATTATCTGCCAGGGGCTTTTTTCTTGCCAGGGTAAATTTTGCCGCTGAATGGGGTCTTTAGGAAAGGAGACCAGATTGAACATTACGCCTAGTCTTGACGAAATGAAACAGATTGCTGCAGAGGGAAAGTACGACATCGCGCCGGTCATGGGAGAGATGCTCTCGGATATGGCAACGCCGGTTCAGATCATGCGGAAAATGATGAATATTTCCGAACACTGCTACATGCTGGAAAGCGCGGAAGATAACAAGCAGTGGGGACGCTACTCCTTCCTCGGATGTGAGCCGAAAAGCGCCATCAGCGCGGTAAACGGCGTTCTGAAGATCGATGATCTGACCATTGAAAGCGCTGATCCGAGAAAATACATCCGCCAGATTATGGATAAGAACCGCTCCCCGAAGATTCCGGGAATGCCGCCGTTCACAGGAGGACTTGTCGGATATTTCTCTTACGACTATCTGAAGTATTCGGAGCCGACCCTCCGTCTGGACGCTGAAGACACGGAAGGCTTTCAGGATGTAGACCTCATGCTGTTCGATAAGGTCATCTGCTTCGATAATTACCGGCAGAAAATCCTGCTGATCGCCAACATGCCGCTCAACGGCGACCTGGACGCCGCCTACAACAAGGCACAGCTGGAAATCCAGCATCTGAAGGACTTAATCCTGAACGGCACTCCGAAGAAAGACATTCCGGGCCATATGACTTCGGAAATCAAGCCGTATTTCTCGAAAGATCAGTACTGCGATATGGTGCAGAAAGCCAAGCACTATATTAAGGAAGGCGACATTTTCCAGATCGTCCTGTCCAACAGACTGGAAGCGGATTTTGAGGGCTCCCTCTTCAACACCTACCGGGTTCTGCGAACCCTGAATCCTTCCCCTTACATGCTCTACTTTTCTGGTTCCGACATGGAGGTCGCCGGAGCATCCCCGGAGACCCTGGTCAAGCTCCAGGACGGAACCCTGCACACCTTCCCGCTTGCGGGAACCCGGCCGAGAGGAAAGACAAAGGAAGAAGATGACCGGCTGGAAAAGGAGCTCCTGGAAGACCCGAAGGAACTGGCCGAGCACAACATGCTGGTTGATCTGGGCAGAAACGATATCGGCAAGCTCAGCAAGTTCGGGACAGTGGAAGTTGAGAAATACCATGTCATCGAGAAATATTCCCACGTCATGCACATCGGCTCGACCGTAAAAGGTGAAATCCGGGACGACATGGACGCTTTGGACGCAGTAGACTCCGTTCTGCCAGCCGGTACACTTTCCGGAGCACCGAAGCTCAGAGCCTGCCAGCTGATCAATGATCTGGAAAACAACAAGCGCGGAATTTACGGCGGAGCGATCGGATATATTGATTTCACCGGAAATCTGGACTGCTGTATCGCCATCCGCATTGCCTATAAGAAGAATAACAAGGTGTTTATCCGGAGCGGAGCCGGAATCGTCTATGATTCCGTACCGGAAAACGAATATCAGGAGTGCCTGAACAAGGCCGCCGCCGTTGTAAGTGCGCTGAAGACAGCAGAGAAGGAGGACTAACCGATGATTTTACTGATTGACAACTATGACAGTTTCTCCTACAACCTCTACCAGCTGATCGGATCCATCAACCCGGATATCAAGGTTATCCGCAACGACGCTATGACCGTTGAAGAAATCAACCCGCTCAATCCTGAGGCGATCGTGATTTCCCCGGGACCGGGCCGGCCGGAAGACGCAGGCGTCTGCATCGACGTCATTAAGAAGCTCGGCTCCCGCATCCCGATCCTGGGCGTCTGCCTGGGCCATCAGGCCATCGCCATGGCCTTTGGCGGAAAGGTCGGCTACGCGAAGACCCTGATGCACGGAAAACAGTCCGTCGCCCGTCTGGATACCAGCACCACCCTGTTTAAGGGCCTCCCGGACAAAACTGAAGTCGCAAGGTACCACTCGCTTTCCGCTGATCCGGACACTCTGCCGGAATGCCTTCAGATTACGGCAGAAGCAGACGATGACGAAATCATGGCCGTCCAGCATAAAGAATATCCGATTTTCGGCATGCAGTTCCATCCGGAATCCATCATGACCCCAGAAGGAAAGCCTATGCTGGAGAATTTCCTGAAGGCGGCAAAAGCATACAGGCAGGGAGAATAAAAGCTCTGCCGGCCTGTCGGAAACGGAAACGTCCACTCCATCAGAGGCTCGGCTGCCATAAAACAAACAGACGTCAATAAAATATAATAGATACGAGAATGAAAGAAGTTTTGAGGAGACAAAGGAGAAAGAAATGATCGCAGAAGCAATTAAGAAAATTGTCGGTAAAGGTGATCTTAGCTATGACGAAGCCTATGCCGTAATGAACGAAATCATGAGCGGAGAAACAAGCCAGGTGCAGAACGCCGCCTACCTGGCCGCCCTCTCCACCAAGAGCACCCGGGCAGAGACCATTGATGAAATCACCGCATCCGCGGCAGCTATGCGCGAGCACGCACTTCCGGTTTCCCACAGCCAGGAAGTCATGGAAATCGTCGGAACCGGCGGAGATCACGCAGGAAGCATGAACGTATCCACGACTTCAGCATTCGTGGTCGCCTCCGCAGGCGTTCCGGTTGCCAAGCACGGAAACCGCGCAGCTTCTTCCCTCTGCGGCGCAGCAGACTGCCTGGAAGCTCTCGGCATCAACATCCAGCTCGAGCCTGAGAAGTGCACGGAACTGCTGGACAAGATCGGCATCTGCTTCATGTTTGCGCAGAAATATCACGCATCCATGAAATACGTCGGTTCCATCAGAAAAGAGCTGGGAATCCGCACGGTATTCAATATCCTCGGACCTCTGACCAATCCGGCAAAACCGGAAATGATGATGCTGGGTGTTTACGACTCCTACCTCATCGAGCCACTGTCCAAGGTTCTGACCAAACTGGGCGTCAAGCGCGGCATGATCTTCCACGGAGAAGACGGACTGGATGAAATTTCCGCTTCCGCACCGACCAGCTTCAGCGAGTTCCGCAACGGATGGTACAGAACCGGCAGTCTCAAGCCGGAAGACTTTGGCATGGACCGCTGCAATAAGGCAGACATCGTCGGCGGAACACCTGAGGAAAACGCAGAAATTACACGCGACATCCTGAAGGGCGTCAAGGGACCGAAATACAATATCGTCATGCTGAACGCCGGAGCTTCCCTCTACACTGCAGGCAAAGCCGACAGTATCAAGGAAGGAATCGAACTTGCGAAAGCGCAGGTAGAAAGCGGCGCAGCATATAAGAAACTGGAAGAATTCATTGCTGAGTCGAATAAATAATGGATGATGAAAAGAAGCCGTTCTGTAGAACGGCCAGGTCAGCAAAACATTTGAAAGAGCATGAATGATGAGCAACATCCTTGAAACAATTGCAGAATCCACAAGAAAACGCGTTGCCGAAGCGAAGAAGCGCGTGCCGGCAGAAGAAATGAAGCGGCGCGCGCTGGCATTAGACCCGGACACTGGATTTCCTTTCGAGAAGGCTCTTGCCGCAGAAGACATTTCCTTCATCTGCGAATGCAAGAAAGCCTCCCCTTCGAAAGGCCTGATCGCTCCGGATTTTCCCTACGTGCAGATCGCAGAAGACTACGAGCGCGCCGGCGCCTCCGCCATCTCTGTACTGACCGAACCCGAATGGTTCATGGGGAGCACGCAGATTCTTCAGGAAATCACCAGCGCCGTGCACATCCCTGTCATCCGGAAAGACTTCACGATCGATGAATACATGATCGATGAAGCCAAGGTCCTGGGTGCCTCCGCCGTTCTTCTGATCTGTGCCCTTCTCGATGAGGATACCCTTCGGAGATACCGGGAAATTGCCGATTCACTCGGACTTTCCTCCTTGGTGGAAGCCCACGACGATCAGGAAATCCAGATGGCCATCCGTGCCGGTGCCCGAATCATCGGCGTGAACAACCGTAACTTGAAGGACTTCACCGTCGATGTGAGAAATGCCAGAAATCACCGGGCGCAGGTCCCTTGCCATATTCTTTTTGTCAGCGAAAGCGGAATCAAGACTCCGCAGGACATCGACATCTTAAGAGACGCGAACGTCGACGCCGTCCTGATCGGAGAGACGCTCATGCGGGCAAAGGACAAACCGGCCATGCTGGACTATCTCAAGGGGAAAACGCGTCTGAAAATCTGCGGAATGCGGCGGCCGCAGGACATCGAATACGCCAATCAGACGCGGCCGGACTACATCGGATTCATCTTCGATCCGTCCCGGAAGCGCTACATCGCGCCCGAAGACGCGGCAGCGCTGAAGCGTGCTCTCGACCCCGGGATCCAGGCCGCTGGCGTCTTCGTCAACGCGGAAATTGACGACATCGTGAAAATGGCAAAAGCCGGAACGATCGACCTGATCCAGCTGCACGGGCAGGAAGGGCCGGAATATATTGAAGCGCTGGGAAAGGCACTGAAAACGGAAGCTGCAGCCTGCACGGATGACTCGGCCTGCCGCAGAATCTCAGAAATGCAAATCATCAAGGCATTCAGGATCGCCTCGGAAGAGGACCTGAAAGCCGCCGAAGATTCCCCTGCAGACCTGATTCTGCTGGACAACGGCGCGGGGACCGGCCAGCCTTTCGACTGGACCCTGCTTTCCGATTTCAAGGGATTCAGCCGTCCCTTTATTCTGGCAGGCGGCCTTGGACCGGATAACGCTTCCGCGGCAATTCGGAAATTCCATCCCTTTGCCATTGACGCGAGCTCCAGCCTGGAAACAGATGGCGTAAAAGACTTAGAAAAAATGCAGGCACTGTGTGAAGCGGTAAAAAACTGCTGACTGCATCATGCATACAGGAGGAAAAAAATGACTGAAACGAAATCAAGATCAAGAGGAAGATTTGGCCAGCACGGCGGCCAGTACATTCCGGAAACTCTGATGAACGCCGTGATCGAGCTAGAAGAAGCCTATAATAAATATAAGGACGATCCTGCATTCAACCGCGAACTTACAGCCCTGCTGAACGACTACGCGGGACGCCCTAGCCGGCTCTATTTTGCCAAAAAGATGACGGAGGACCTGGGCGGCGCAAAAATTTACCTCAAGCGTGAGGACCTGAACCACACGGGTGCGCATAAGATCAACAACGTTCTCGGTCAGGCCCTTCTGGCAAAGAAAATGGGCAAGACCCGCCTGATCGCAGAAACCGGCGCAGGCCAGCACGGTGTCGCAACGGCAACGGCAGCCGCACTGATGGGCATGGAATGCGTCGTATTCATGGGTATTGAGGACACCAAACGCCAGGCTCTGAATGTATATAAGATGAAACTGCTGGGCGCTGATGTCGTCCCTGTAACGTCCGGCACCGGAACGCTGAAAGACGCGGTTTCCGAGGCCATGCGTGAGTGGACCAGCCGCATCGACGACACCCACTACTGCATGGGTTCCGTCATGGGACCGCACCCGTTCCCGACCATCGTCCGCGACTTCCAGGCCGTCATTTCCAAGGAAATCAAGGAGCAGATGCTGGAGAAGGAAGGCCGTCTTCCTGATGCCGTCATCGCCTGCGTCGGCGGCGGATCCAACGCTATCGGCAGCTTCTACAATTTCATTGAAGACAAGGACGTCCAGCTGATCGGCTGTGAGGCAGCAGGCCGCGGCGTCGACACCTTCGAGACAGCCGCTACAATCGCAACCGGCCGCGAGGGAATCTTCCACGGCATGAAATCCTATTTCTGTCAGGATAAATACGGCCAGATCGCACCTGTTTACTCCATTTCCGCCGGCCTCGACTACCCGGGCATCGGACCGGAGCACGCATACCTGCACGACATCGGCCGCGCCAAGTACGTTCCGATCACCGACGATGAAGCTGTAAACGCATTTGAATACCTGTCCCGCATGGAGGGCGTCATCCCTGCCATCGAGTCCTCACACGCACTGGCCTACGCCATGAAAATCGCACCACAGATGGACAAGGACAAGATCATCGTCGTCACCATTTCCGGCAGAGGAGACAAGGACTGCGCAGCAATCGCGCGTTACAGAGGGGAGAATATCGATGAGTAAGATTAAAGAAGCATTCCAGAACGGAAAGGCATTTATTCCATTTATTACCTGCGGCGACCCGGATCTCGATACGACAAAAGCAATTGTCAAGGAGATGGCAGCGCGCGGCGCGGATCTGATCGAACTCGGAATCCCGTTTTCCGATCCGACCGCGGAAGGACCGGTAATCCAGGAAGCCAACGTCCGCGCGCTTTCCGGCGGCGTGACAACGGATAAAATCTTCCAGATGGTCAAAGAACTCCGGGAAGAGGTCACTCTGCCAATGGTCTTCATGACCTATGCGAACGTTGTCTTCTCCTACGGCACCGAAAAATTCATTTCCCTTGCCGCAGAAGCGGGAATCGACGGACTGATCCTCCCGGATGTCCCTTATGAAGAACGCCCGGACTTTGCACCAGCCTGCGAGAAATACGGCCTCGACCTGATCTCCATGATCGCGCCGACCTCCGAAGACCGCATCTCCATGATCGCAAAGGAAGCGACCGGCTTTATCTATGTCGTTTCCTCCCTCGGCGTTACCGGAACCCGCAGCAAAATCACGACCGACATCGGCCACATCGTAAAGATCATCCGCGATAACACGGATATTCCTTGCGCCGTCGGCTTTGGCATCTCCACACCAGAACAGGCCGCCAAGATGACCCAGTTCGCGGACGGCGCCATCGTCGGCTCCGCCATCGTCAAGCAGGTTGCCGCAAAAGGCCGCGACGCTGTTTCCGGCATCGGCGACTACGTTCAGAGCATGAAAGACGCGATCCGGGAATAAACGCAGATCCGCTGGCGAACACGCGCCGCGTTAAAGCGATAAAGCAGCAAGGTCAGCTCCACGCTGGCGAACGCGCACCGCGTTAAAGCGCTAATACACAAAAGTGAAATAATCCAGGAAGTTCTGCCCATAATCGGCATGCTTCCTGGATTTTCATTTTTTCAACACTCTGCCCCTACCGGAATCGTCCCTCTGCCTAATGGAATCAAACCCTGATATTATTGCAGATTCATGTCCTTCACAGCTTCTTCCTGATGTTTTTCTTGTATAAAATATTTTCTGATAGTTTCACCTATTTCCGCCGAATTAATGCCGCTTTCCGTGTCATCATATGTTACGATCAGATTCTGCCCGAGAATGATTCCCTCGTCCTGATAATGCTGCAATTTCCAAAGCGCGTTTTTCATATACTTCGAGTCATCAAGCAGTCCCATATGCTCCCAGACAAACAATCTTTTCTTTTTCTCCGAAAGGACGAGAAAATCTGGGCTGACCGTGTAATTTCCAAGCTTCAGATCTGGCTCATAAACAAACGCCAGACCGTTCTGGATCAGCTGATTACAGATGATCACCTCCGACTTGGACCTTACCTTCAGATTATGATCAGCCTGATGCCTGAGATCCTGAGGGTATTTCGGGTTATTGATCCTGTGCACGGACAGATGCTCTTCTCTCCATTTATTAATATTCAGGCTTCCAGAAATCTGATAGCACTCTTCTGGCAGGGGGAAATAAGATTGTCCCCAGTTGGCTGAAATGGATTGCGGATTAAGCAATTTTATTACTTCCAACAAATTCTCAATTCGGGAAATGCTGCAATCTAATCGTTTAATGTATTCATATAAATACCTATAATAGATGATATTTTCTATTGTTTTCGCATTATTTTCATCTCTTTTCCCCATATACCAGCGTTTCTTCTTTCCCAGGCTGTTGTCTTCCCTTCTAATCATAGAGTAATACAACTCACCATTCTTTTTATAGCATGAGAGCCGGAAATATTTATACTCGTCAAGACGGCGCATCTCCTTGATGCATTCTTTTCGTATTCTCTTTTCTCTCATTATTTCCTGGCTCAAATCTTCCGAGAAATCCGCCGTTTGCGAAATATTGAAATGATATAGCATCTCTGTATTTGAATCACGCATTTCGATATACCCTTTATCCCTGAACTTGGCTTGCTTAATATGGATGATCTATTTCATATCTTAGATTTCCATATTTTTACATCTATGTCAAATATTCTATATGGAATCTCACAATTACACAATAGGAATTTTATTCCCTATGTCTGACATGTATACTTGGTAAAACGGCTGGATTTAAGCAATTATTACCAACGACATTATTTTTTGGGATAATACATTTCCAGATGCAGATCGTCCCAACTTTTTCTTCCATTCCAGGAATATATTCTCGTATATTTGTTCAATTTTTATATTTTATCATATTATAGCATTATTATTCACAGCAAAGGAACAACGCCATATGCACTCAATAATACTATGCACTCATTCCTTTTCATTATCCGAACATTATTCGATTTATTTTGCAAAAACGTTCACATCAAAGCATTTTATGCAGACAATAAAATCCACTGCAATCCTAGGTTTTAGGTAACATTTCGACTCTTACGCCGTTTTTCCCAAAAAGAACATAGTGTTTTGGGAAATTCCTCAACCTTTTATCAAAAATACCAAAACAACTCATTTTGAGAACTGTTTTCGTGTCAAATTTCCATTTTCTTCCTGCATAATCAATGCATACTTCCCTGGGAGACCTTTTCCCATAGTCCGAACTCGGTACACAGTATACCCTCACTCCTCTTCCCGCGAACTGAACACTCACTCATCGTGGCCGCGACTTACTATATGACAAAAAAGCAGGGCCGCCTTCCTTCCAGCGCCTCAGCGGCGTAGGATGAATGGCGGCCCTGCCTTCTTTCAGGCACTGCGTTTTCGCGGCCCATTGATGAACCAATATTTTCCCTGGACAACAGCTCCTGCACAGTTCCTACATGATCTGTCCGTTCTTGGCTGCGGCCTTTGCCTGCTTTGCAGATGCAGCTGCGCTGTTATCAGATCTGTGCTGGTAAACCTTGGTAACGATGAAGCCCGCGATCAGGACGATGAACGTGATGATGGCCAGTGAGTTTCCGGCAAGGTTTCCATAGAAGCAGTATGCCATTACAGCAATGGCGATAATCGGGAAGATTACCTGCCATGTCCACTCACGCTTACCGTCGCGGAGTCTTGTGAAGTAGACGACAGAACTCAGGCAGGTCAAGCCGTAAGTCAGAATCAGTCCCAGAATTCCAACGGTCGCAACGGTACCGAATACATCAGTTCCGGAAAGTGCTCCATGGGAGGCTGCATACATTGCAATCGGCGGAATCAGCGCGATCACGAAGATCGTGTGGTCGGATGTATACGGCGTGTTGTGTTTCTGGTGCACGCGGGCGAACACAGCCGGTGCCTTATGCTCTTTTGCGAGCTCATACAGCATACGTGTCGATGCTGTCATGGATCCAAGTGCCGTTGAGAACGCAGATACAACGATAGCAAGCGTTACCAGAATGGTAATAGCGTTGTTCGTGTACATATCAGAAAGTTCAACAACAGAAGATCCAGAGTTTGCGAACTTGGTCAGTCCAGCCTTTGTCAGACCGAATCCATTCATCTCAGCCCATGCCATAATGATGAAGATCGCTCCGGCAAAAATTACAGTACTGAGAATAGCAAGCGGAATATATTTCTTTGGATTCCTGGATTCCTCTCCGAGTGACGCAGCTCCTTCAAATCCGCCAAAGCAGAGGACGGCCGGCACGATGGCTCCGCCGATTCCTGCAGCATTTACCGCACTTCCATCCGGCATGAAGGCACCGTGCAGCTTGAACGGCATTGCGGAAATTCCGGTTTTTGCTGCGACTCTCGTCAGAATGAAAATGGCCACGACAACCAGAAGAATGGTTGACGCAAGCTCGACAAACAGCATGATTCTGGTGGAAAGCTGAATGTCATAATAGGTAATCAGCCAGATGGCGACAATTCCCAGTACCGCGAGGTAAATCCACGGAACGGAGACGCCGGATACTTCCTTGATAAAGGCTGAAAACAGATATCCGAATGCAGAGGAGCATCCGCTGGTGAATGTGAAATATGCCAGCAGCAGGCCCCAGCCGGTAACCGTTGAAACGTTATCCCCCAATCCGGCTTTTACATATGTATATGCCGAACCAGCCGATGCTACACGCTGACCGAATTTCACAAAGCTGAATGCTACGCAGAGCAGCATGAATACAGAAATAATAAATACAAATCCGATGGCCGAACCTGCGGAACTGACCATCATGCCCAGATTCATTGAACTCGCAAACGTCGGCGCAATAATCGCTACAGACAACGCAACGACCTCAAAGAATCCGAGCTGGTCTTTTTTCAAAGACGTATGCGCTTCTTTTTTACTCATAATCCCCAACTCCCTTTCTCAGATGCGGATTATCTGCCAGGCAGTTAATCCCTCTCTGTGCAGCGGTTTCATTACCCCTTTCACTCCTGACTCTGCAGATATTATCAAGTCGTCTGTCAGGATGAACGATAAACCCATTTCATGAAACACGCTATGAAACTTTGTCGTGTCGAATGCATTCATGCATTCCGAGGCAAAATTTCATTTTTCCCTACGATGTAAATGGGTTATATGTATAATACATCAACGTGCTATTGATTGTCAAGGATTTTTTATAAATATTTCACAATAAATTTTAATTAAAATTGTGGTGTTACCACAATAATAGCTACACACGATTCTTGTGAAGCCGCCACAAGCAATTACTGTATACTGTATGCAAGTTTTGTGTCCGAAAAACAAGAAGCCAGTTCCCGGTCAATTCATTGACATGGGACATTCCGATCATCGTGTGCACAGTATACATAAGTTGTTCTGCTTTTTTCTTGAACATCAACGATGATCATTCCAGGATGGCAGAGCTCCGCTATCCTTTCTTCTTCATTCTTCGCAGCATTCACGACAGTCAGAACGTTTCCCTTTCCCGTTACTTCATCTTCCGCAGCATCTTTTTCCGGGCGATTGAAATTCCTATGCGGTAAGGAAGCGGCCGCAGGGCGCGGTCCGCTTCCTTCAATTTTTCGCGGATCGGCAGGCTCTGCGGGCAGCGCGTCTCACATTTCCCGCACTGGACGCACTGGCTGGCAAAAGCGGGATCCATTCTCAGGCCGACGGTCTGGGCATATTCCTTCCGGCCGGCAGCTTTGTTTTCCGTATACATGCGGTTGTAGCAGCGGAAAGCGGCCGGAATGTCCACGCCGCGCGGGCATGGCATGCAGTAGCCGCAGCCCGTGCAGCCGACTTTTTCCGTCGCAGCGATGATTTCCTTTATTTCACCGACAAGCCGGAAATCTGCATCTGTGAATCCTCCAACCTGGGCCTCCGACGCAATCCGGCAGTTTTCCCGGACCATGTCAAGAGAATTCATTCCGGACAGGACACACATAATTTCCGGCTGATTCCAGAGCCATCTCAGACCGTACTCTGCCGCCGAATAACCAGACGGCTGCGCGGCGATCAGTGATTTCGCCTTCTCTGGCAGCAGATTGACCAGTTTTCCGCCGCGCAGAGGCTCCATAATTACAACCGGAATTCCCTTCCTGCCGGCGGCCTTCAGCCCGTCCACGCCGGCCTGCGCGTATTCGTCAACATAATTATACTGAATCTGGCACATATCCCAGTCATAGGCGTCCAGGATCTTCAGAAAGTCCGCCGTATTTCCATGGTAAGAGAAACCGATATTTCTGATCCTGCCAGACTGCTTTTTGTCCCGGATCCAGTCCTCTATGCCAAGGGCGCAGAGCTTCTCCCACTGAACGATTCCGGTCATGTGGTGCAGCAGATAATAGTCCACATATTCCGTCTGCAGGCGGCTGAGTTCCTCATCGAAATACTTATCCATGCCGTCCGGCGTTGTCACCATGTACTGGGGAAGCTTGGCCGCAATCTTCACCTTTTCGCGGATGCCGTTGCGCTGGAAAATCTTCCCGATCGCCGTCTCGCTCCCCGGGTAAACGTAGGCAGTGTCATAATAATTGACGCCCAGCCTGTAGGCCTCCATCAGCTCCTTTTCCGCCTTTTCCAAGTCGATATTTCCCGCCGTCCGCGTAAATCTCATGCACCCGTAGCCGAGCGCAGAAACCGCTTCACCATGTTTGTCCTTCCGATACTGCATAACCAGATCCTCCATTACACCTGTGTTTTCTACAGTATATCCGGATTTCACGTCTCTCGTCAATTTTCAGTTTCCGGTCGTCGGTGTCAAGAGGCAGTGGTTTTTTTGTTGACCGATCTCCAAGATTTTTCCTGTGAGCCGTATGCAGCCTGATGCCTGGAACGCCTCCCTGCTCCCTTCACGCATGCTCACGCTTTCGACTCCATCGGCACTCGCCGGAATTGCTGACAATATTCAATCTTTTCTCGCAAACACTGGAATGCCCCTGGAAAACGTTGTAAGATATGAATAAGATAAGAAGAAAACAAAGGAGATGAGAACATGTCAAAACAGCAGAATTTAAATGCGCATCAGGCTCTTCTCCGTCTGGAGGAAGGCAACCGCGCATATATGGAAGCCAATACATCAACGGGTAATATTTCCCCCGCTGTCAGAAAAGAAACCGCAGAAAACGGGCAGTCGCCGTATGCCATCATCGTCACCTGCTCGGATTCCCGCGTGATTCCGGAAAGTATTTTCAATGCCGGCATCGGCGACCTTTTCGTCATCCGCGTAGCCGGAAACGTCATCGACAAACACCAGCTGGCAAGTATCGAATACGCGCAGAAACATCTGGGCACCCGGCTGATCGTCGTCATGGGCCACACCCACTGCGGTGCGGTGGAAGCCGCCATGCATCCGGATGAAGACTGTAAATTCATCCAGTCAATTCTGGAAGAAATCCGCAGCGCCATCGGAGATGAGTCCGACGAACGCGCCGCTTCCATCCTGAACGTCCGCCACAGCATTCACCGGATCGAAAACTCTTTTGAGATCCTGGCAAGTGAGGAAGAAAACGGGCTGGACGTCACCGGCGCGATTTACGATACCGAGACCGGAAAAGTGGAATTCCTGGATTAGCAGGTAATTTTCCAGCCGATATCTGCATAAGATGAATAAAAGAAAACGGAAACCGCCGGTCCGGGTTATCCTATCTCTGGTAACCTGGGCCGGCGGCGTTTCATTACTATCTTATTAAATTATACCGCGGCATCAGCGCCATCAGCTCCATGCCGGTCCGGCGGCAGGAAAACGCTGCTGCTTCTCTGACTTTTCCGCCAGCCCTGCTTATCGGCTTACTTGCCGGCAGGCCTCGCAGATCCAGCTGATCCCCTGGTTCCTGCAGCTTTCCCGGAGTCCGGCTCGCGGTAAGAGGCCGCGGCTTTCGGGATGTCGCCGACCCCGTCCAATACCATGGAAGGACGGAAAGCGAAGGATTTCATCATCTCCCGGTCGAATACGCCGGACATGACGAGGACGGTGGACATGCCGCTCTCCAATCCGGAGATCACGTCCGTATCCATGCGGTCGCCGATCATAACGGCTTCATTGGAGTGGCATCCGAGCCTCTTCAGCCCCGTACGCATCATCAGCGGATTCGGTTTTCCACAGAAATATGCCTTGGTTCCGGTGGCCATCTCCACCGGAGCAACCAGGGAGCCACAGGCCGGCATGATGCCGTTTTCAATCGGTCCGCTGATATCAGAATTGGCACCGATGAGTTTGGCACCGTTCATGACGAGATTGCAGGCCTTGGTCAGTGTATCCAGAGAATAGTTTTTTCCTTCTCCGATAACGACATAATCCGGGTCCACATCATTCATGACGATTCCTTCATCATACAGTGCATTCAGCAGTCCGGCCTCGCCGATCACGTAGGCGGAGCAGCCCGGCGCCTGATCCGCGAGGAATGACGCGGTGGCCAGAGCACTTGTGTAGAAATGCTCTTCCGGGACGTCCAGTCCCATGCGGTTCAGTTTCTGTTTCAGTTCACGCGGTGTGTAGCCGCTGTTGTTGGTCAGGAAGAGATAGGATTTCTTCTCATCCTGCAGCCATTTTATAAACTCCTTCACCCCCGGCAGAATGATGTTCCCGTGGTAGATCACTCCGTCCATATCACAGATGAAGCCTTTTTTCTCGTTAAAATTAATTGCTGCCATAATTATCACATCCTTACTTCTGACATTCAGAGCACACTCCTCCGTGCTCCGTTCTTGTTTTTTTATTGTAAACTACAAGTTCACTATAGCATGTTCAGGATGCAGAATCCACAGTCTTTTCAACTTAAAACAGAAGTTTTAGATGTCGTTTACACGTTCATAACATTTTGCCATCCTCTTATATTCTGAGGATAGCAGGCAATGTTCAAACCCTTATTACCGGAAAATAAACAAGGCTTAAATCATCGTGTATGTAATACTTCTAACCGCCGTGACCCCTGCTGCACTTCTATTTACTGAAGCGGCAGCCGGCACCCCAGACCATCTGGATGTGGCGGGGATGGGCCTGGTCATCCTCGCCCTCTGGGATAAATTCTGGTAAAATACATTTAATCCCTTGACATCCGATTCCGGCATGGGTATAATACGAATATAAATTGAACACAATTGAATTGAACGCAATATCATATACAGGAGGTAACACCATGAGCAGCAAGATTTATGAATACTCCGTACAGAGACCAGACGGCACAGAACTTTCCCTTTCTGAGTTTGAAGGAAAGGTTATGCTGATTGTAAATACAGCCACAGGATGCGGCTTCACTCCGCAGTATAAGGACCTGGAAGACATGTATGAGAAGTACCACGATCAGGGCCTGGAAATCATCGACATTCCGTGCAACCAGTTCCTCGGCCAGGCACCGGGAAGCGATGAGGAAATCCATGAATTCTGCACTCTGCATTACAACACCAAGTTCCCGCAGATGAAGAAATCCGAGGTAAACGGTGAGAACGAACTGCCGCTCTACACCTACCTGAAGAGCCAGAAGGGATTCAAGGGTATGGGAAAGGGACCGAAGGCTCTGGCCATGAGCGCTATGCTGAAGAAGTTCGATAAGGACTATAAGAACAACCCGAAGATCAAGTGGAACTTCACTAAGTTCCTGGTTGACCGCGAAGGAAACGTGCTGGAGCGCTTCGAGCCGACCGCAGACATGAAGGACGTCGAGGCAGCCGTTGCGAAGCTGATCTAACAGCAGCCGGAAAACCCGATCTGACCGGACTGAGGAAAATATAGAAACAGAATATATAACCATGACCATAAAAAGGCCAGGCTGAGTTATATGCGTAAACTCAGTCTGGCTTTTTCATACATTCTCAACGGCAGCCTGTTCGATGCGCGGACTACTGAGGTCCTGCGCCTTCCAGCCTGCTGCCTTATTCTTTGCCAGAAAGGATAAATTCTTTCTTTTTCAGACTGCCCTGCTTCAACCTACTGATCCTCTCTCAGCCATCTGGCCGCATCCATCGCATGGTAGGTGATGATGATGTTGGCGCCCGCGCGCTTCATGGAAAGCAGATTTTCCATAACGACACGCTTCTCGTCGATCCAGCCGTTTCCTGCAGCCGCCTTGACCATGGCGTACTCGCCGCTGACATTGTAGGTTGCAATCGGCACACGGACAAGCTGAGAAACTTCCTTGACGACATCCAGATAAGCCAGAGCCGGCTTAATGATCAGAATATCTGCGCCCTCATCGATGTCCGCCAGGCATTCACGAACCGCTTCATTTCCGTTCGGCGGGTCCATCTGATAGGTCTTTCTGTCGCCGAATGCCGGTGCAGAATGTGCCGCATCACGGAATGGAGAATAGTATACCGAAGCGAATTTTGCGCTGTAAGACATAATCGGCGTATTGATATAGCCTGCCTCATCCAGGGCCTTGCGGATTGCCGCAACACGGCCGTCCATCATGTCAGACGGAGCGATCATGTCCGCGCCCGCCTCCGCAAGCGTTACCGATGCCTGGGACAAAAGCGGCAGCGTCTCATCGTTCAGGATAATTCCATCCTTAATCAGGCCGCAGTGACCGTGTGATGTATACTCACAGAGGCAGACATCCGCAATGACCAACAGCTCCGGCGCATACTTCTTGATAAACCGGATTCCCTCCTGCGTAACGCCATTGTGGTCATAGGCCTCACTTCCGACCTCATCCTTATGTTTTGGAATTCCGAACACCAGAAGTCCTCTGACACCGCTCTCCATGACATCATCCAGCAGCTCCGGAAGACGGTCGATGGACCACTGATAAACCCCCGGCATCGACGGAACCGGATTCTTGATGTTCTCACCCTCCGCGATAAACATCGGATAAATCAGCTCATCCGGACTCAGTCTGTTTTCCTGAACCAGTTTTCTCATTCTGGCTGAACTTCTCAGCCTTCTCATTCTCTGCATTGTTTTCTCCTCATGAACCTCTTCAGCAATATTTACCGCTGCATCAGCTTCAGCCTGCGCGCCAATTCCTCCGCCGTATGCGGGTGCGTGACGAACTCCGGCTCCATGCCCCGTTTCCGCAGAGCATCCGCCGTCGCCTCACCGATACAGACAAAACGTTTCCCGGCAAGGGAAAAGCCTTCCTGCTCTGCAAGCGCGAACATACTGTCCACCCCGGATGCGCTTGCAAAGGCAAGAATTCCCGTCCTGCCAAGTTCTTCCGGACTTACGGTCAGTTCCCCTTCCGAATGATAGAGGCGGATTTTCTCATATTCCACTCCCGCACGATCCATGATGGAGAACATCTCCTGCCGTCCGCCTTCTGCGCGGATGACCAGCACCCGCTCATTTTTTCCGACCTGCTCCGCAAGAGCCTGCCCCAGAGCGTCACTGGTGTAGCTTTCCGGCATCAGATCCACGTGTCCGGCCACTGCCTTCAGCCGCTCCGCCGTTCCCGGTCCGATTGCGGCAAAACGCAGATGATCAAGGCGGTGAAGCGGATAGCGGTCTTCCCCGGCAATCCGCTCGCACATGGCGACCGCATTCCTGCTGGTAAAAACCAGCCAGTCAAACTCCTCAATCCTGGAGAATGCATCTCTCAGCTGCCGTTTTCCTTCTTCCGTCACAGAAAGACGGATCCGCATGACGTGAGAAAGCATTCCTGCCTCCCCTCCCATGGCTCTCTGCATCCTGGCATAGAAGGAATCCGAACCGATAATGCCAAAAGGCGCATGATACAGAAAGTCCAGGTCCGCGCAAGGGCCCACGACAATCACAGCCGGTGCCTCCATGCCCTTTTCTTTTGTCCTCTCAGAAATCTCAGAAAGCGGCGCCCGGAGCACCCTCTGCTTCTCCGTAAATCCCTGCGAAACCACGGCAGCAGGCGTATCCTCCGACATCCCGCCGGAAAGCAGCCCCGACGCAATGCGCGGCAGGGCGGAAAGCCCCATCAGGAAGACCAGCGTCCCCTCAAGGCGCGCGTAAGCCGAATAATCCAGCTCATCATCCGCAATATGTCCAGTGATGACGTGAAAACTTCTGGCAAGGCGCCGGTGCGTCACCGGAATTCCTGCGGCCTCCGGCACAGCAACCGAAGAAGTCACGCCCGGAACCAGGCGGTAGGGCACACCGGCCTCCTGAAGAGCCCGCACTTCCTCGCCGCCGCGGCCGAACACAAAGGGATCGCCGCCCTTCAGCCGGACCACTAGCTCATACTTCTGCGCGCCTTCAACCAGAAGGTGATTGATTTCTTCCTGCGCCGCGCTGTGACGGCCCGCCCGCTTTCCGACATGCACGCACTGACACGCTGCCGGCGCTTCCTTCAGCAGCTCCGCCGGCGCAAGACTGTCATAGACAATCAGGTCCGCCCTCCGGATCAGCCGCAGTGCTTTCACCGTGACCAGCTCCGGATCCCCCGGGCCGGCCCCGACCAGATATACCGTTCCCATACTGCCGCCTCCTTATTTATTTTCCGTTTCACGCTCCGGACCAGCCGATTTTCCGCCAGATACTTCCGAGGCATCCGATTTTCCATCCGATTTCCCTCTAGATGCTTCCGGAGCGTCTGACTTCCCATCCGATTTTTCCGGATCGTCCGACAAAATTTTCTCGGCAAGGATGTCCGCCGCCTGCTCTGCCTGTGCGTGTATACTGTGCACAAAAAGTTTTCCGTCATAGTCTTTCATAACTTTCATCTTCAGGCTGCCGTCTTCCTGGTAATCGGCCAGAGCCCCGACAGCCTCGTGACATCCCGCATTGATATCTTTCATGAAACGCCGCTCCGCAGAAAGTTCGATAAAAGTTTTCCGGTCATTGATTCCCCGGATCAGTCCGGCCAGGTCTCCTTCTGCCGGTCCTTCGACCGCAATAATGGCCTGCCCCGCTGCCGGAATAAAGGTTTCCGGATCCAGATAGCGGTAGACGAGATCCGGCTCCTGGTCCAGCTGCAGCCGGTGAATTCCGGCAGCGGCCAGAATAACCGCATCATATTCCCCGGTTCTCAGCTTATGCAGGCGGGTCGGCACATTTCCACGGATGACTTGGCACTGAAGATCCGGATATAGGCGCCTGAGCTGCACCTTTCTTCTCAGACTGCTGGTTCCCGCGACTTTTATCTCTGATTCTGCCGTTCCCTTCCGATAAACCAGAACGTCGCGTACATCATCTCTTTTCAGACAGGCGA
>Ga0214925_100417_pt1 | contig 21265 bp, 23 predicted proteins | sample Stichaenrichment_FD_168299 | JGI IMG/M metagenome (GOLD analysis project Ga0214925, IMG submission 168299) | Xylose enriched microbial communities from anaerobic bioreactor in Madison, Wisconsin, United States - 63SRT | ecosystem: Engineered > Bioreactor > Anaerobic > Unclassified | place: USA... | reverse complement strand
TTGATAAGTGTAAACATAACGGAATTGCAATTGCAAGCGCGATGGACGAGGACAAATTTCCAAAAGAGGTAGCATACTATTTTAGAACTTACTACACACGTGACCAATGGATTGAAATTCAAGATACTTTTGTCCGTGCGTGGCTAGACGGATATGTGGTGGAGGAAGAACATGGCTGACACCGAATACGCCAAAGCAATTCAAACGAAAGCCACAGTTGCCAACCTGGAAATGAACGCGGCACCGGCAACTAGGCAACAGGCACAAATTGGTCAGGACTTTATTGCTGACATTGCGGAGTTGAGTGATCGCGAGAGTAAACAAAAAGCCGCCTACTAAGGCGACTAGTCACAGGACCACTCGAATGACCGTTGTAAGTATAACATATAAAAAGCGCTGCCAATGCTGACCGTGCTACAACTAATTCCGAATAAATTAATTATAGCATACGAAAGCGGAGGGGCGCATGATGGGCGAACAGCAAGTTATTTCAGATGAAATTTTTCCACCAATTGACCAAGAGAAAACAATTAAACAGGTGCGGCGGTTCTTGGATAAGAAGTTACCGCAAGCAGTTCGGGCGTCCGGCCATTCGGTCGCTGATTTAAAATCGCCTAGCATGGATGGCATGCCTAAGTCGGCCCCAGCTGGTAATTCGGCCGAGGATCGGATTACACGCCGCCTATATGCCGAACAGATTGTCCGACAGACTATTCAGGCCATGGCTCGCTGTGATCATGAGTGCCAGGAGATATTAGATCGGCTATATTTGCAAGGTTACAGCGACACGATGTGCTACATGGATATTGGCTACAGCAAGACGCAGTATTTTGACCGTTGGAAGCCATTGGCAATGCTACAGTTCGCGCAGAGCTATTACCTAGAAGATCTGAATGCTTATCAAAACCGAACTCAAACCGGACTTTAACCGAACTTTTTCCGAACTCAAGCCGGACTTCATAGCAATAAACTGGTGGTAAATTAGTATTATCGATAATTGGTTAGGGCGACAAATAAACGTTTTTCTGATAGCCCTAGCCGTTTTATGTGGCGGATTAAGGTAAATACGGTATTTATTATGCTGTATGTGGTTCGATTCCACATCGCTACTTTAGACGGGCACAGATGTACAGTTTGTATTGCCTCCTTGATTAAGTTGATATGATGGCCCGTCTATTAAGCAGATATGATCTAATTGGCAAGATGGCGGTCTCCAAAACCGTCTATGTTGGTTCAAACCCAGCTATCTGTGTAGCCGGCGGATTTATAAGGGGTGATGCGCTCCTCTCTGCCGCCGGCATTAGTCTTCGTATTTAACGTCGGCCGTTAAATGTGAGTATCGCTGTGGGCTAATTGGCAAGCCACAATGGGATGTAGGTTCGAGGCCTACCGGCGATATAGTTATGCAGCATGGTCACTCATGAGGGCTAAAACTGTATAACACGTGCTTGTGGCGGAATAGGTAGACGCACAGTTAGGTGTGAGTAACGGGTGTTGGTTGACAACCAGTACGTCCACACATCATGTAGGGTGCAAATCCCTACCAAGCACATTAAGCAAGTAAGTATGCAAGCGACAGTGCGTGAAATCATTTGAATCAACAATAACTCAGCTTACTTGCTTGCTGTTCAGTGTGGAAAACTGGACGGCACCTACATAAGACGCGCAATCAAACGGCCACCAAATTGCATGCGGAAACATGTGCGCTGTGGTATTGTATATAGGTACTGAAAGGGGGCTTTAGTTCCTTCAGGTATTCTCAGTAATCCTTCAAACTGCTCTCGCTTATTGGCGGGAGTTTTTTGACACATAAATTTAGGAGTGACGTCATGGCAGTAATGATTCACAGCAAGTATGGGTACGAGCCGCCAGAGTGGGTTCAGGCTGATGCCAGGCTAGATAAGTGGTACAAGGACAAGAAGCGTCGTGCAAATAAGCATGGCGCTTTTAGTTTGGAAAATAAAACTAAGCTGGTATATCAAGCTTTACAGGGCGATGGATTTAACTTGGAAAAGAAAGGAAATTGAGCAAATGGTACATCATTACATGACGAAATACGACGAAAATAAGCATTCTTACGTTGAATCATGGATTCAAATTAATTTATTTAAACGTTGCTATTGTTTGTCAAAACGAATTAAGCAATTGAGCTAGATTAATTCCAAACCCGTCGATTTCGACTGGTTTAAAAACGGAGGTAACAGAAAATGAACGATGATGTTGAATTTACAAGTAAATGCAAAGCCTTAGTACTGGACTACACTAATGAACATTTAGATGTAACCGATGGAAAACAAATCACTGTCGATGATGTCTTTATTGTTTGGGAAGTTAAAGCATTACAGAATAGTAAAGCGCTACTCAGCACGACCTTAAGTGATGGCATGTATTACGAGCTTACTTATAACGGTGATAAGGGTGAGATCTACCTAGACGCCTACAAAAAGTTTGAGCATCGATGCTACAAAATTTAGACTAATTAATTCCAATTAACGGAGGTGTGGTGGTATGTAATGGCTAAGTATGAAAAATGGTTAACTCCTGATGGACTTGTCCGAATTGGTGGCTGGGCTCGTGACGGTCTCACTGATGAGCAGATAGCGCATAACATGGGGATTAGTCGTTCGACGCTGAACGCATGGAAAAAAAGGTTTTCGGACATTTCGGACACCATAGGAAAAGGCAAGGATGTTGTAGACCGGCAAGTTGAGAATGCACTATTAAAGCGTGCTATGGGAACCACGACAACTGACAAGATGTATCGCATGGTTCATAAAGACGATGACGTACTTGATATGGAAAGACGACGTTTTAGCAATGCTTGGAAATTAAAGCACCCAGAGGCCTCTAAGAAAGAGATTGATGACGCTGCTATTGCGGGAGTGAAGGAATATAAACGCATTCAGCAGACTGAAAATGTTCATGAATTTCCACCTGACGTTAATGCAGCTATATTTTGGTTACGTAATCGTAAACCAAAAGCATACCGTGATCAAAGTTTCCAACAGCTTAATGAAGCACAAACTGATAAAGCGAAAGCTGAGGCACGTATTAGTAGTCATAAGGCTAATGAACTTGAAGGCGTTGGTCATGTAAATCCATTGCTTAAAGCTTTAGCCAAAGGAGCACAGCAGTTAGTACCTAAGGAGGAAGAAGACGATGCAAACACCACTAAGTAGTATTCAATATGGTAAGAAACAGGCAACGTTTATTTTTTCTCCATTCGACCATCTGTTTGATGTGAATGAAGGTTCAATTCGTGCTGGCAAGACGGCGGCAGATGATGCCCGGTTAGCGCTGTTTTATTTGGCAACAACGGATGAGAACCATTTAGTCAGCGCCTATAACCAGGAACTTGCTTATAACCTGTTTATCGAAGGTGATGGCATGGGACTAGCCTATATATTTGATGGTGCTAGTCATTTGAGACGTGATCGTGGTGGCGATCATTTAGCTTTAGACCTACCGAGTGGAAAAAAGAAGATTTACTTCAAGGGCGGGGCCAAGTCAAACAGTGCCAATGCTATCCGTGGTATGTCATTAGGCTCAGTTGCGTATTCTGAAATCAACTTGTTAAACCATGAATTCCTTGATGAAACCTTTCGGCGGACGGCCGCAGCTAAGTATCGCTATCATCTTGCTGATCTTAACCCACCGGCACCACAAGACCCAATTATTAAATTTTTTGATGAGCGCGATGCGCACTGGTTACATTGGCGTATGTCTGATAACCCAGTGATGACAACCAAGCGTCTGGCTGAGATGGAGACGCAGCTTAAGAAAAATCCATATCTGTACAAGCGTGATTGGTTAGGATTAAGAGTCATGCCACAGGGAATTATCTATGACCAGTTTGACCAAGACAGTATGACTAACCATACCTTAATTGGACAACCGGTTGAAATGTTTTTTACTGGTGATGCTGGTCAAGATGATGCCACAACAATGAGTTGCAATATTGTTACCCGCGTCCGTCAACCTGATGGGCGTTTTAAGTTTGTTCTAAACCGTGTTGCCAATTATTATCACAGTGGCACGGAGACGGGGCAAACAAAGGCAATGAGCACATATGCCACAGAATTAAGAAGATTTATTTTGTGGTGTGTTAACACATACCAACTGCACTACTCGATGGTGTTAGTGGATCCCGCTTCATTGGCATTACGACAAGAGCTAATTAAGGTTGGCGTTGAAGCTGGTAAGGCGGATAACAACGGGCATGATCACGTTGGTAACTCTAAAGGAATTGAAGTCGGCATTCAGCGGCAACAATCATTGATTGCAGATGGTCAGTTTGTCTTAGTTGATACGCCGGATAGTGGACTAGCAAATCAGAGCTATGATAATTATCACTTTGTTAAAGAACTTGGTATGTATGTACGTGATGAAACAACCGGTAAGCCGGTCGATGCTAATAACCATGCAATGGACGAGTGCCGGTACGCTGCTAATTACTTTACGAAGAAATACAAGGGAGGTTACTAGCCTTGTTTAACAGAATACATGATTGGATAAAGGGGGTGTTAGTCAAAATGGGACTAGCTGCTGAGTTGCAAAGTGTACCTGACCATAAGAAGATAATGGCGGATGATGACCAGTATGGATTGATTGCTAAGTGGTTTAGCATTTATCAGTCAACACCGGAATGGTTGAAAATACACAAAAAGTTACCCGACGATTCTTATTTAGATCGTCAGAAAATGTCATTAAACATGGGACAAGTTGCCGCCAAGAAGATGGCAAGTTTGGTATTCAATCAAAAGGCTGTTATTACTGTTAGCCCAAAGAACGCGAAGAATCCTGATGATCCTTCATCGCCAGATGATTATCAAACGATTGAGAATCAGTTCGTACAGCAAACCTTGAGGGACAATCATTTTTATAACAATTTTGAACGTTACTTAGAATATATGTTCGCGACTGGTGGCATTGTGATCCGGCTATATACCGATCGTGGTAAAGTTAAGATTCGATTTGCTACCGCTGATGCATTCTATCCAATCACGTCAGATGCTAATGGTGTAAGTGAAGCTGTCATTGCCTCCAAGTTCATGAGTGACAGTCATTACTATACGTTATTGGAATGGCATGAAGAAACAGGTACGGACTATGTCGTGACTAATGAAGTCTACAAGAGCACGACCAATAGCAATGATGACTTGGGTGTGAAAATTGATGATTGGAGTAACTTGCCGGATGCATTCAAAAACATGTCACCGCAGCCGACTAGATATTCCAAAAAGCTTTATTCACGGCCAACGTTTATCTATTTAAAGCCAAATTTAGCTAATAACTTGCACATTGACAGTCCATTGGGTATTCCTATCTACGCTAACGCTATAGACACATTGCGCCAGTTAGATGAAGCCTATGACTTGTTATTCCAAGAATTTGTCAAGGGAAAACGGCGTATTGCCGCACCAGCAAATCAATTGAAACGTGAAGTTGACCCACAAACCGGTAAAACACGGTATTATGTTGATTGGAGTGAAGATGTCTACATGGCATACAACACGACAATGAGTGGCGGTGATGGTGAGTCAGTGAAACCGACTGATATTACATTAGGACTGCGAAATGAAGCAATTGTGGCTGGCATCAATGATTTGTTGCATTTCTACTCTTCACAAATTGGTTTCAGCGCAGATATGTTTACGTTTGACAGCAAACAGGGTGTTATCACAGCGACAGCGGTAATCAGTGAGAATAGTGATACGTATCAATCCAAAAACAGTCATGAAACGTTGATTGGAGAAGCAATTGAACATATTTGCCAGATTATTGTGGAGCTGGCTAAAAATGATTCAGGCGTACAATATTCAGGTCAAACAGATATTGATATTTCTGTTAACTTTGATGATTCGATTGCCAAAGACCGAAATGATAATCTGGATTATTACATGAAAGCTAATGGCAATCACCCCGTCATGACACAACTAGAAGCAATCAAGCGCGCCAATGGAATTACTGATGTTGAGGCTCAACAGGTTCTTGACCAAATCAATGCAGAAACAGCAAATGCTGAAGGTGCAATTGAAGATGTTGTCGGTGGTAACGGTAAAGATGGTGAGGGTAATGCTTAAACCATGGGATTTATCGGGTTATTCGGATGAAGATGCTAACAACTATGCTAATGTTGAAGATTTGATTTGGTCTTTCATTATCAACCTGATAGGAAATGAAGCATCTAAACATGATGATACCGATAATGAATGGATAAACGAATTACTTAATCATGCAGATGATGTTAGGCAATATGCTGCTAAAATAACTGTCTCGCCTACACAGCATGCGTCTAAACAATTGCACACAAGACTTAGTACAATTAGTCAAGATAATGTCAAACAAGCTGAAAAGTGGCTTAAAAAGGTTACTGGAAAGCAAGTGGATTCGATCAAGGATTCGCAACAGTTTAAGCAAGTTGTTGATGACCAGTTAACAGAGACGGATAATTATCTGAACCTTGCTAGACGTAATATGAGCGCAAATGCGTATCAGATGTTTAGGGGAATTGTTGGTGATGCAAAGCGGTCAATCAGCAGTGGTACAACTGCCATCAAAGCAATGGCTAAAGCTAGTGAGCAATGGGCAGAACAAGGTGTACCCGCACTCGTTGATAAGGCTGGTCGAAAATGGTCACCAGATGTCTATGTGCGGACAGTGGTTAACTCAAGTATTAATAGTGCTACGAATGATACAGAGTTACTTAGGTATCGCCAGTATGGTTCGTTAATTAAAGTTAGTTCACATATTGGTTGTCGGCCAAGCCACTTGCAGTATCAAGACCATGTCTACTCATTGGACGGTAATACAGACAAGTATCCAGATTTCGAATCAACAACGGGATACGGTACGATTACCGGCATTGGGGGAATTAATTGTCGACATTATACGATTCCATATATTGAAGGCCACGGTTCAATGCCAGTGTCACAGCAGCCAGATGATGAGAACGCAACCCGATATCAATTAGAACAAACTCAACGTCGCCTTGAACGTGGGGTGCGAAAAGCTAAGCGTAAACTGATAGCAGCTAAAAAGTTTGGCGATCAAAGTGATATTACGGCTGCACAAGAATTAGTGAGCCGTCGTCAGTCAGTTACTCGTCAGTTTGTTAACAAGCATGGGCTAGTACGTCAATACAATCGAGAAAAACAGTAGTGCCCTTAGCATGGCGTTAAAAGGCTTATTTTTTATACCTTAATTTAGAGAGGAGTAATAAATATGGCAGAAGATAATCCAGTTCCAACACCTGAACCAGTGCCGGTTACTGATCCAGTACCGACTCCTACGCCAATTGATACTAAACAGGTAGCCACAGAAGCGCGTGCCGAATTATTAAAGTCACTTGGGTTCGATAACGAGGATGACTTGAAAGGTGTCGTCGAACAACATAATAAAGATGTGGCGGCTAATCAGAGTGCATTGGAGGCTAAATCTGGTGAGTTAGACAAGGCTACCAGTAAACTTGCAAAAGAAACTAGTCGTGCTGACACTGCAGAAGCTCAAGTAGCTGCTCTTAAACAAGGAGTTGATGCTGATCATTTGAGTGACGCGTTGGCGCTCGCTAAGGCCGACTTAGCAAGTAAAGCTAATGGTGTGAAAACAATCGATGAAGCTTTAACTGGTGTCTTAGAGCGTAACCCAGCATTTAAGGGTGCAGAAACAGTGCAAGGAACAGCCGTTGCTGGTCAAAACCTTAGTGGTGGCCAAGGTAACGTTGCAGTGCCAGATTTGTCAAAGATTAGCTACGGTGAAGCTGCAAAGCTGAAACTTGAGCACCCGGATGTATACAAGCAAGCTGTTACAAAACTAACAAATAATTAGGAGGAAATAACACATGGCAGATGAAACAACTGTATTAGATAACCTGATTGATCCACAAGTTATGACTGCGATGATTAGTGCTAAATTACCTAAGGCAATTCGGTTTAGTGCTATTGCACCTGTTGACACCACACTTGAAGGTCGACCAGGTACTGATGTAACTGTACCTCGATACAAGTATATCGGAGATGCGACGGATGTCGATGAAGGTGGCGCTATTGATTATGCCAGTCTTTCAACAGATACCGACATGTTCACGATTAAGAAAGCAGGTAAAGGTGTCAAGATTACTGACGAAGCCGCTCTATCCGGATACGGGGATCCAGTAGGCGAAGGTCAGCGACAAATTACGATGGCAATCGCATCTAAGATTGACAATGATATCTTGGCTACTGCAATGAAATCACGGCTTACGTTAAGCACTGGCGTTGATGTTACGTCATTGGATATGGTCGATGCAATTGAAGCTGCATTTAATGATGATACGAGTGAGTACGCGGTAGAAGATGATTCACCGACCACGGGCGTATTGTTTATGAACCCTAAAGATATCAATAAACTACGTAAGGCTGCCGCTGAGAACTGGACGCGAGCAACTGATTTAGGTGACAACATCTTGATTAATGGCACATTTGGTGAGTTACTTGGATGGCAAATTGTACGGTCACGTAAAATCAAAGAAGGCTCCGCCTTGGCAGTTAAGCCGGGTGCAATGCGTACTTACATGAAGCGAAATGTTCTCTCTGAAAAGGGTCGCGATATGGATCATAAGATCACTAAGTTTAATGCCGATGAACATTATGGTGTTGCAATCTATGATGACACTAAGTTGTTAGTCATTAATCCATTTGATGTCGAAGGTGGTACTGTTATTAACCAAAACGTAACCAGTACTAAGGATGCTACGGTTAAAAAGTCCAATAAGGGTAAAGCTGTGGCATCTGATACGCCGTCAAAATAATGTCGCCGTCTAATGTCAAAGCAATGCCTACTAATGACGGTGCGAAGATCACAGCAAAGTAGGCAATTAAATTTAGGAGGAATGTAGAATGGCTAAAGTGTTGAATGTTTATAAAAAAGGCAACGAAGCGGCAATTGCAACTGGTGATGCAACCAGTGTGGCAATTACTGGCTTAGCAGCTGGCACAGTTGTCGCTACTGGTGACTATCAGGTTGCCTATGTGGACGGTAGCCAAGCGAGTGACAAGGTAGATGTTCCGGGATTTACGGTTCTTGCCGCCAATCCTGCTAATCCACAAGATGTTAAAGCTGTAGCAACCACTGATGGTGCCAGTGTAACTGCTAGTTAGAGGTGATTAGATGCCGATAGTAGATCAAGATTTTTACACTTATGTTTATTTTGGTGAGACGGTACCAGCAAATGTTGAGTTTGAACGTTTGGAAATACGGGCCGAAGAGATAGTCAATCAATACGCAAATTATTATTTCGATTCGCATAATCTTGATGATTTGCCACTTGACGCTGACCGAATTAATGTGAAGAAGGCTGTCTGCGCTCAGATTGAATGGTTTATTGATTCTGGTGGGGTTGAAGAACTAGCTAACGCTAAACAATCGGCTAAAGGGATTAGTCATGTAACGATAGGCAAATTTAGTTATGAGAAGTCATCACCCGCGACACTGCCACGTAGTACGGCACAGCGCTCCAATGCGGCAATCAACTACTTACGACCAACTGGCCTATTGTATCGTGGGGTGCACTAAATGGATGATATTATTGATCCAATTCCCATTGAGTTGTTAGATGATGCTATCAAAGTGACACCCTGCGACGCTAATAAAGCTAAACAGGATTCATGGACTACCAGCTCAGATAGCGATGGATCTGATGACTACACGATTAGACATGTACGAGTTGAACCTGCAACTTCGGTGTCAGTGCAATCTGTTGGTGGCGATGCTAGTGTACAGGTCGTTACTGGGGCTTATACACTAATTGTGGATTCAACTAACTCGACGCCACTAGATAGGTTGCCCAAGCTTAACGACAAAGTTGAAATACAAAGTACCCACCAATCGTTAATCGTGAAGAGTCTTGATCCTATTTATGATTTTGGCACGCATGTTCATCATTGGGAAGGGGTGCTGCAATGACTAACAAAGTAGACTTGTCACCATTAGTTACACGTTTGAATAATCTTAATGTGCTGACAAACCGACTAGCAGATGTGATTGTGCGTGATTCTGACCAATATGTGCCATTTCTAAATGGTTATTTAGCTGGCCATGTATCGAGAATTCAAACCGGTACTGGCGTTACTATTGTTTGGACAGAGCCGTATGCGGCCTATATGTATGGTGGTAAAGTCATGGTGAAAGCACCGGATACAATGGGTCAGCGGAGAGGCTATCACAAAGTAGTGACGAGTCGGCCTTTGAATTATAACCACACTAAGCATGCGTTAGCGCAAAAAGGTTGGGTTGATAAAGCCTATTTGGTTAATGGTCACAATTGGGCAGCACTCGTGGCACACGGATTGGGGGCGACGTAGTGAGTCAAGTTGACCTTGATTTGGATGTTCGGGTTGCTGATTACATCAGTGCTAACGTTAAGCTGTTTGATACTTTAACGCTGGGTAACGATTATGCTCCTGGAATGTCACTGAGTTATACATTGCAACCCGCTGGACCGGCAACGCGATATTATGACGGTCGCCGCCGCCGTAGTTTTGCATTTGCAATCACTGCTAAACATCCACACGGAATTGTTTGTATTAACACTCTCAGTGCCATTATGGACATCATGGAGAATGCAACGCCGATATCAATCAAAAGTGAGAATGGAAGTTTCAAATTCATAAGCGCTAAGATGACAACCTCACCGGAGTTTCTAGCCACTGTTCAGGATGACGATGGTCAAGATGCTCAAAAGTATGGTGTCTATCAAGGCGCTTTTAGTGTACAAGTAATTATTTAATTTAGGAGGAATGCAAAATGGCTGATGCAACAACACCAACAGCTGACCCGAACGACAGAAACGTCCAGGGGTCAATTCAAGAAAACTATTTAGATGAATATTGGGTAGGAAAAACTGCGGCAGATAAGACGATCAACTGGTTATATTTAGGTGATGGTATTACGACTGTAACGCCTAAATATACTGATAAGAAGAAGTCTGCTGCCTACTACAATGGTGGTGGCCAAGAACGACAAACAGTTACTGGGGTAACGTCATCGTATGATATTTCTGGTGATCGTTCAATTGGGAACCCGGCCCAAGATGATATTGCCGACATGAAGCAAAAGACTGGTGGCTTACGTGAACGGATGTTCCGTAAAGTCCAATGGGTACAAGAAGAAGATGGTTCATTAACACCTAATGCGATTGAATCAGGTATGGGAACATTCTCTGACATTGATGATGGTGGTGGCGCTGCGGACGATAACGGTAGCTTCAAGGTAACGATGACGTACAACGCTACTCCCGCAGTAATCAAGGCAAGTGACCCGGCTGCTATGACAACAGCGTTGAAAGATACACCTTGTCAGAACGCTATTATTTTGGGCGTTAAAGCTAATTCGTTAGCTGGCAGTGGTGATACGCCGTCAAAATAACAGCGCCATCGGGTGTTCAATCTTTACCTACAAACGATGGCGCAATTATAAAGAGTATGTAGGCAAGTGACGGAGCGATCCGTCATACATAGCATTAAAAATATTAGGAGGTACCAGCATGAGTGATGTAATTAAATTAGAGGTTCCTAGTGACAGTATGACTTTTGAAATTGGTGATAAGAGTTACACGGTGAGCTTTGCAGATAAATCATTTGCTGTTTTTACAGATCAATATAATGATATTAAAATGGCTGAGGTGAAATTACAGCAGGAGTTACATCATCGATCAGTTGAGTTAACTGATAAAGAAGCTCAATTGGAAAAAGATATGATTAATGAACCAATGACGGCGTTAGATCATAAGAAACAAATCCTACAACGACGCTATTTACGAATGTACGATGATATTCAGAACAAATATAAGCTTGAAGCTAAGGAACGCTTTTATCAATTACTTGATGGCATGTTTGGCAAAAATTCTGGCAAGGAACTATACCATACTTGCAATGATTCCATGGTGGTATTTGCTAAGGTTGTCGCTCAAATCATGATTAACGTAGAACAACATACGGATATTTCTGATTATCGTGACAAATACCTAAAATCCATTACAGAATTGCGGAAGAATGAACAATGAGCTTTACCGAGATAAACACTAGCAGCATCGTATTTCGGAAACATCGGTATCGTTTAGACCTTTCATTTCGCATGGTGTTGCTCTATTTTAAAGCGATTCGGGATGAAGGCCTCACTATATCAGAGCGTGTAGAAGTCAGCTTAAAAGCGCTGGTATTGGACGATACGAGCAAGCTACGTTTTGAGGACAAGGGTCAGTTACTGTCTGAAATATTTAATACAAAAATTAATAATGACCGCGATCGAATTCGAACCAAGGTGCTCAAGTCTGGTAAGCGGTCTTTTGATTTTGATGAAGACGAATCGTTAATCAAGGCTGGGTTCCAACAACAATATGGTATCGATTTAGACCGAGATAGTCTCAGTTGGGAACGGTTTACCACTATGTTGGATGGTCTTAATGAAGATACGCAATTTAAAAAAGTTGTCAGATTTCGACTGACCAAGGTTAGTGATGATATGGATGCTGATACGCAAACTTATTTAAAGCAAATGAAGCTGATTTATGGATTAAAGCAAGCCCACACCGATGGTGATGGCAAGCTGACACCAGATGAACTATCTATCGAGCTGGCTAATTTAGATATGCCGCATAAAGCGTTACGGATGAAAGAGCTACGGGAGCAAGGGAAAATATAGAAAGGATGTGTGTAGATGGCTGATATTGCTGGTAGTGTCAAGATTAACGTGGACTTAATCGCTAAAGAGGCGCTTGCACAAGCCGAAGTTCTTAAGCGAACATTTAAAGACGTGGATGTTAGCCCGAAAGCAGCTGCCAACTTAAAAGTGTTGAATCAAGGGTTAGAGACAACTGCAGCCAGCTATAGTAAGCTATCAGCTGCTCAAGAACAAGCAGGGCTGCACATGTCTTCTCAAGTTTCTAAGTTGAACTCTTATAAAGCACAGTTGCAAGCTAACCGACAAGAGATGACAGCAACAGCTGGTGAAATTGGGCGTCTGTCACGAGCAGAAGGTGATAATTCTGCTCAAGTAGTAGCGGCTAAAAGCAAATATGCTGCCCTTGAACGTGAACAGCAAGCTCTGGTTTTGTCAGCAGGCAAGTTGCAAAAAGGTGTTGGTGCATTAACACCTGAAATGGCTGCCACAGCTGACAAAGCCATGATAATGGGTACTAAGATACAAAATGCTGGTGAAAAGATTAGCTCTCTCGGAAGTAAGGCCACTATTGGTTTTACAGTACCTATTGTTACAGCGCTAGGTGTAGCAACTAAAGCCGCTTCCGATTATCAGTATCAATTAGCTGATATCCGTAAGGAAGTTGTTGCGCAAGGATACTCTGCGAACCAAACAAGTTCAATTATGAAGAATCTATCTTCAGACACATTAAAATGGTCCAAAGAGTTTGGTGTTGGTACCAAAGAAATCAATGATGGTATGTTTGAATTGGTTTCTAATGGTTACAATGTCAAACAAGCCATGGGAATGATGCCAGAGTTGTTAAAGACTATGACAGCTAATTCTGATCAGTCTGGGGAGTCTATTAAACTGACTGCTTCTATGCTTGAGCAGTTTGGTCAGAACTTGGGTTCAAACAGTACTGTAATCAAGAATGGTAACAGCCTGATGAATCAGATGACCGAAGCCACCCATAAGTCAGCCATGTCATTAGATGATTTGAAAGAAATTAGTGGTAATGCCGGTGCTGCAATGCACGCCATGGGCGTTAAAACATATGAATTTATGGCAATTGCAGGGCGCTTAAAATCTGCTGGTATTGACGCTAGCTCTGTTGGTACAGGGCTGTCATCATTGATGACGCGAGTTGGAACAGGGACAGGTCAAGCAGCTAAGGATTTAAAGAAATACAATATTCAAGTATTCGATAGCAAAGGCAAAATGAAAGACGTCTTTGATATTCTTGGACAAATGCAGGGTGCCTACCAGAAGATGAATGATAAGCAGCGCCAGTCATTTATGTATAACGTTGTTGGTCAAGAAAATATGAAGGTTGGTATGACCTTGATGGACGCTAATCTTGACCGGTACAAATCGTTATCTAATGAGATCGAACACAGCAATGGAACCGTTGATAAATACAACAAAACAATGCGTAACACGAGTCAGTTCACTATGGCCCAATTTAAATCTAGTTTAAACGCTTTAGAGATTGAATTTGGGCAGAAGTTCCTACCAACTCTCACGCCCATTATTCGTGAGTTAAAGAATATGCTAGACCGTTTTAGCGACTTAGATCCGGCAACGCAGAAACTAATTCTTAATACAGGCTTAGCTGTTGCAGCTGGTGGTCCATTGATTAGCATGTTTGGAAAATTGACCTCTAGTGTAGGGCTACTAACTAGTGGATCTATGAAACTATTGGTTGGTGCTGCTAAACTATCACCGTTATTTGGCACTTTAGTTAAAGATGGCGGTGCGGCCAGTACTGTCATTGCTGGCCTTAGTGGTGGCGCAGAAACAGGTTCAGCATCCTTGTTAGGTTTAGGTGGGTCAGCATTAGGTACAGTTTCAGGATTGGGCGCATTGGCTGCGGCTGCCGCCCCGGTCGTGTTAGGTGTAGCAGCTGTGGGGACAGCAACTTATTTTGCGATTAAAGCCGGCAAGGAGCATAGTGACCAGTTGAAGCGCCAACGTGCTTCGATGGACGAATATGGTGCCAATATTAGTAAAAACTCGCAAAAAGCAATTGGCTCGTTTAATGAACTACATCAAAAAGCCAAGAATGATATGGCACTATTGGACACTGCGGTAGGTAAACAGTCTAAACAATTATCTAGCGATGTGGTTACTAAATACAGTAAGATGGCTGATTTGGTTGAACAACAGTTTTCCAAGACTAAAAAGGCTGGGATGGACGCACTATCCGACTTATCTAGAAGCTTTGGAAGTGCTGGTAATAGCTGGGTAACGCAAGTCGAAAAGGGTGTTGATAAGCGGGCTGATGGGCAAACTATAAAGCTTGAAAAAGCTAAAAAAACGATGGAGAGCATTTTAAAGTCAGTTGACGGTGACTTCTCTAAGTTGTCTACTACTCAGAAGGCCAAGCTAAACGAGGCTGAAGCTTACATTGACTCGCAAGTCTCTGCCTTTGGTATGGCTTATAAAGACCAGCAAGCGTTATATAAAGCTTATGTGCAACAACATGGCACTATCACGGATGGCATGTATAAGGCGGACGTAAAGTCAGCAGATTCGGCATATTCCAAGACTTATGGCAAGGCAAGTGATAGTTATAAGAAGAGTCTGTCTGAGCTGAAATCGCTAAGAAAAAATGACCAAATTAGCAAAGACCAATACGACCAAGCGCTTGCCATGCTTGACGCTAAGCGTAACAAGCAACAAACTCAAGCTTCGTTGGAATACATCAAAACTGAAAAGGCGGCTGGCGATGCGTATAACAACAATGGTCGTGAAAGCTTGCGTACTAAGCAAACGCTTGATGATGAATACACGAAAACGATTACCGATGAGAATGGCAAAAAGGAAAAACTTTATTGGGACGATGTCAGCAACAGCGAAGAATCTGCAGCTAAGTGGATTGCGGACCATAAGAAAGACAATCAGAAGTACATTGATGATCAAGTCAACGCGCATGGCACAATTCAGAAGAATATGGCTAAGTTCCAGAAGTCTCAGGAAAAAGCCTATGAGGCAATGGGGATGTCCGACTCTACTGCTGCTGCACAAGCAAAGGTGGATGCCGATAATATGCTGGCGGAGACAACAAAAGCAGGTGCTAAATTGGCCGCAAGTGCTGAAAAAACGCATGATAATTATGTTAAATCTTTGAATAAAGGCACTTTGGGAAGCCCAGCCAATGTTGCTAAGCAATGGGGACTTGATCTTTCTGATAGCGCTGCAAACATTTCTCTTGGTAAATACGGATATAAAACTGCACAACAGTTCTGGACTGATGTCAAATCTGGTAGCAAACAGGGTTATGAAGAAGCACAAGTATATTTCAATTCAATTCTAACTGGCTTCAAGGATGACGGCAAAAAGAATATCAGTGATTTAACCGATTCTGAACAGGAAGAACTTCGATCAGGTCTTTCAACGGGAATCTTATCTTTGAAAGATTTAGCTCCTGTTTTTGGTAATACGATTACTGGCCTTTTCCCGAAAGACTTGTCCAAGCTGAGCGGAAAAGAAATTGATACCCTTAAACAAGGGTTAACCGATGGAGCCGTGACTATTTCAGATTTGAAACAACAATTTGGAGACAATATTACCGGTTTGTTTCCTAAGGATCTATCAAAGCTCGGAAAAACTGATATAGCAACTTTAAAAGAAGGACTCAAAAGTGGTGATATCACTGACGCTCAATTGAAAAGCCGCTATGACAAACAATATGCTGCTATTTTTAAGCAAGATTTATCTAAATTGGGCAAGAGCAATATCCAAACGCTCAAGTTAGGTTTGGATTTAGGTATCATTACCAAGAGTGATTTAAAGACACACTATGGTAAAGCAATTTCTAATATTTTTGATCATAACTTGAAAAAGATTGGGCAAAAAGATATTGATACTTTAGCAACTGGTATTGATTTGGGAATTCCTGGTGCTAAATCTGCATTGAATAAGCTAAAGTCGGCAGTAAAGAGTGGAGCTAAAATCAATATCACTGGTGAAGGGTCATGGACCATGGATACCCTTAACAAGGCTTATGCTGATAAAAAAATTTCAACTGAAAACTACTTGAAAGTATTAGCAGCGATGGTTAAGGGGAAGACTAATATTGATATTGGTGAAAGCGGCCGTAAGACCATGGATAGTTATAACGATGGTATCAACGGTGAGAAAAAGGTGCCCATTAATTCAGTTACGGGGACTGCTCAAACCATCAAAGATGTTATGACTTTGGGGCAAAAAGCTGTTGGTGCTGGCCACGATACAATGGAATCATTCAATCAAGGCCTAGTCGATAAAGCTGCCGACCCCCTGAAGTCTGCTGGCGGAGTTGGAAAGGGTGTTGCTCATAACCTTGATCAAGGTGGAGCTAGTGTTAATGCATTGTCTAAAGCTGTTGGTGGCAAGAGTTCTTACACAGCAACTGAAAACAAGTTAAGCATAACGACAGGGATACCACATAAAACCGGTACCAATGGCAAAATCACCAGCCCTGAAACCGCGATAGTTGGTGATGGTTATAAGCCAGAATTGATTGATTACGGTAATGGATCATTAGGACTGTCACCGGCTGTTCCAACTGTGACCCACTTGCCTGTCGGTGCTCAAGTCTTTTCAGGTGAGGATACTGAAAAAGCGGCACCATTCCTTAAAATGATGGGGTTACCGATGTTTGCGACTGGTTCTGGTGGCAACATCGTTGATTGGATCAAGAATCTATTTGGTGATGCTATGAAATTCATGGAGCACCCGATTAAGAACTGGGAAAAATTAATAGATTCTAGTTTCAACATGAACCTGTTTCCAGGTGGATCACAAAGTCATTTCGGGCCAGATACAAAATCATGGGAAAAGAAACAAACCAATTGGCTAAAGAAACTAGCCATTGAGGGTGCTGGTAATCCTGGTGGTGCTGGCGTAACGCGGTGGATTCCGTATATCAAACGAGCCGCCGCTGCTATGCACGTATCGATGCCTGAAGATGGCGTTAAGAAAATCCTTAATACCATCAATCACGAGTCCGGTGGTAATCCAACAGTATTTCAACATGGCTATGTGGATGTCAATACTGGTGTTGACCCTGCTCAAGGGTTGCTTCAATTTATTGGACAAACATTCCGGTATTACGCGGTTAAAGGCCACGGGAACCGTGCGAATGGTTATGACCAACTATTGGCGTTATTTAACGATTCAAACTGGTACAACGATTTGATGTGGAATCGTGGTTGGGCGCCCAGCGGTCATCGTCGTTTTGACAAGGGCGGTGAGTCCTATGAGAAACAGTTGGCCTGGGTATCTGAGCATAATCAACGTGAAATTCATATTCCGGATGATCAGTCCAATTACAGCAAGTATTTAACGGAACAAGCTGTCAAGATGTCATTTGGTCAGCAGGCTTTTGTCGCAACGAGTGCAGAGCAAGCTGCTGGATTAAAGAGTACCATTCCTGTAGACGTTCCTAAGAATGGTGGGCCTGTCGCGGTCAGTGGTGCAGCGGCTAACGGAACTGGTGAGGTACTAGGCGTGGTCAAGTCATTAGTGGACGCAATTACTAGCAAGACAGTTAACATCACTGCCAAACTAGATAACGGCGTCCTTTTTAATGCCCAATATCCGTTAATCAAGCTGGCTCTAGGACAAGATGTTGTCATTGACCGAGCGAGAGGAGGTAAATAGATGGAGTTAGATATTCAAGTGATTCAACAGGATGGCAGTAACTACTGGCTATCTGATTTGGGTATTCAAGTAGAAAAGTTTTCACCACCTGCACCAACATTCACTCGAACCTACACGCCAGTTGGTAAGTACAATGTAGCTTCATCTGAAACACACACGAGCGAACGCAAGATACCGCTAGTTTTTGACGTTAAAACAATTGACTCAGTTGACCAAGAACTAATGCGGTTGAAGCTGTTTGACTTATTCCGCGGCTACGAGGACTTTTATGTCGTTAGCAGTGTTATTCCGTCAATTCGTTGGCCGGTTCACGCAGATGATGGGTTTAATATAGAACCTTATGAGGCATCACCCATTATGACGGAGGATATCACAGTTAACCTAGTTGTTACTGGTGGATTTGGCGAGACAATTAACACCACTGCCAACATGAAGAATAACATTCCATTAGGATTTGATATTCCATTTGCATGTTTGCCACCGTATCGTTTCACCAATCAAAGTGACGTCAAGGTGTTTGTTGGTGGCTCAATTCCGTTGCTGGCTGATGGCAAGACGGCCACATTAACCTTCCATGGAGATGTGGCTAGTCAATTATCGATTACTAACAAAACTACGGGACAAGTGTTTCAGTTAAATCAAGCGTTGAAGAAATCCCAGACTCTAATTTTATATGGCATGGTTCCAGTTGTGGATGGTGTGAATGTCTACAGCAAGGGGAATCATGCCTATTTAGATTATGTCAAAGGGATTAATGAATTACTAGTGGCGGGCGCAACGAATTATGATTTGGAGTTTGATACACGCTATTACGTTTAGGAGGTGTGAAAGTGTTTTATTTACGTGATGTAACAGGTAACGAACTACCAGTTATCCCAATTTCAGCACAATTGACTGAAACTGTGAATCAGGTGGCGCAGTTGGAATTAACATTTATTAACACGGGTACGAATGCGTCTGCTGTGGGTATGTTGCAACCACGCACTCTCTTGCTGGATTCCGATAGTGGCGAAGCTTATCGTATTCAGACCATGAATGGATCTAACATCGGTGGGAGTCGTAACGTCAAGGCAACGTTTCTAGGTTCTGTGCACGATTTAAACGACCATTACGTTGAGAAGAGTATAAAGGGATCCCAGTCGCTCGATAGCTGCATGCAGCTAATTACTGAAGGCACTGGTTTTACGTATACGATTCATGATGATTTCAATCATTATGATTTTTCTGAAGATTTTGGTACTGGCTTAGCATTTGATTTATTCTTAAACACTTTGATGTCAGACTTCAATTTCGAATGGACTAGTACGGGCAAGCACATTGATATTTATAAACAAGTCGGTAAGCGTGATGCTTTCGTTTGGTTAGATGGATTAAATCTTAGCTCGTTGACAGATGAGAGTGATTACACAACGATTGCAACTCATATTAAAGGTACAGGTAAGTTAGACGACAAGGAAAAGCCATTGGCTACTGCTGAGTACACGAGTCCTAACGCAACAACGTGGGGTGTAATTGATGCAGAGCCAATTTCTGATGAGCGGTTTACAAACAGTGATTCATTACTGGCATATTTGAAATCGAAATTACAAGATGTGCCGTTGATTCAGCGAACTGCGACATTGAATGATTTCAAGACTAACTCGGTACCTGGAATGATTAATAACAGTGAGGTTGGAAATTACGGCTATATTCGGGATCGTAATGGTGTGGATGTTGAAACTCGAATCAGTGAAACCGTGATTGATTTGGTTAATCCAGCGACGACAAGCGTGACATTTGGCAATATGACCAAAAGCTTTACACAAATCACCGCAGGATTGCAGACTGCTCATAGTGATTCTGGTAAGCAGATCGCACAACTAAAGGCCGGACTTGATGCTGTATACGGCAATGATTTGATTACTGATGCGAATACACTTGACAGACTTAATGCGTTGGGTGGTGCCGTGAATGGATAAAATGACGGTGCAACAGGCTATTGATATTCTTTCAATGCAATTTCCAATTAGCTGGGAGAAGATTGCCAATAAACCAGAGTTAGTGACTAGTGATGACTTGGACCAGCGACTAAGTTTAATTGGGCAGTTGACCTCACCAGATGGTACTGCATGGGTACCTAGCATTGATAATGATGGGAAAGTCATTTGGCGAAAAGTAGAAAAGGGGGAAAAAGATGACAGCACAACTAGCAACAAATGAATTGTCGGCTGTAAATGATGAATCGTTTCGTAAAGTATTAATTTCAAATTTTGAAATACTTCAACAATATCTAAATAAATTTGATGAACTTGCCGATGAAGTAAACTCCGATCAATCACGTCGAAGTGCTGACTTAAATAAAAAGCTTACCGACATGCAACAACAAATAAATGATAGAATTAATCGGATCACAATGGGTACTGACGAAGATACAATTCGTTTAGTTGTTACGGCTATTCTACAAGAGCAGGGAGTGATTAAGTAGTGCAAAGTTTAACTTATGTAATTGGTAATGATAAACGTAATTTGGTCGATGACATTCAGAATTTCAAGATTGATTTTGAGGATTCCAATTTAAACTGGGTTCAGGCCCGACAATATGAAGACGGGATGCGACAAGTTTTTGTCACTATTAAGAATGAAGACAGCACGCCATTTGACTTAACCGGCTGCAATTATTGGTTTGAAGGCATCTTACCAGATGGCGTCCACAAAATTTTAGATGCCAAACATGGTGTGGCAATTGATCCGGTTAACGGCCAATTCCGCTTTGACATGCCGAAACAAGCGTTTGCCGTAGCGGGTAGCTATGTACAGGCATTCTTCCGAATTGTCCGAGACGGTAATTCGGTCACCACTCTGGAGTTTGATTTGGAAGTGTTGGCCGACAAGGTGATTTCGGGGTTGGTGCCAAGCGACTACATTACGCCGTTTGAAGATTTATATGCTCAGCTTCAAAAGA